>Ga0099824_1005765_pt1 | contig 17329 bp, 7 predicted proteins | sample SiratrowhiteBW_FD_76837 | JGI IMG/M metagenome (GOLD analysis project Ga0099824, IMG submission 76837) | Root nodule microbial communities of legume samples collected from California, USA - Siratro white BW | ecosystem: Host-associated > Plants > Roots > Nodule | place: USA: California... | reverse complement strand
CTGAACTAAAAAAAAAAAAAAAAAAAAAAAGTAAAAAAAAAAAAAACTTGTAAATTACAAAAATATTAAAAAAAAAAAAAAAAAGAAAATGTAATACCAAAAACTAAAACATAATTAAAAATAGTGAATTACCACAAACCTTATATCAACAGTAATTATTTTGTACATGTGAAAGGAAAAATGAACAAGGAAATAATACCTGATCTTAATCTCTTGTACGTTTTTATCTGAAATGGAGTACAACATTGTATAGTTTTTCAGGTCGAAAACCTTGTATATGCTGCATGGGAAAAAAATAACAAAAAAGATATCTATCACAATCAAGAAGCTTTGAAACATTATACAATTATATCACCATAAAAATGCATTAGAACAAAATATTTACCTATCCTGTGCAGAGTATGTGAGTACCTTCCCATTTACGTCATCAAACTCTACAAAACCTGGCCATTTCAATGACTCAGATTCAAAAAGAGCAAAGCCAGCATCTGGTTTGACCCTTCTTATATATCTGGAAAGTGAAAAACAGATACTTTAGCATACAATACAACAGCCCAAAATTGAGCAGGCAATTGTTGCTATCAGCTAGTTTATTTAACTCTCACTCTTGACAATTTTTCTCCTAAGGTTTTCTTTCGTTAAGCATGGAAAACAAGGGTAGCAGTTACAAAGTAATAAAGCTATACTTACTCAATTCTTGTGCTCCTGCATTTCAAAGAACTATAACTGTCTGATGCATAGACAGAAACTGTAATAAGCGAGTCATTATTTTTATTATAAAACAAACTCCTTATGACTTCATCGGGACTGACATTCAAGAAGCATATCCTTTCATTGGTCTCTGCACAGTAGCAATCAATGGAAACAAGCAACATATATCATGTAACAGCATATTCAGATATAATATTAAATATGTATGGCACACACCAGCAACCAGTTATAATAACTACCTCGGCTAAATGCTGCACAAACACCAGATTGTGCAAGTGCAAAAACAATGTCCCGTGCTGCTACAATCTCAATTATCTTTGACCTCTTTCTCAGAAATGGCAATACAACAGTCGAAGGACCTTTTGGATCATGTGTATCATATTCTTCCTATAGATCCATAAAACACAGTCAGAAGAAGTGGGATAAATGGGTATAGTAAGCAAAGTACACATCTCACTAGAGAAAACAGGAGGTAGATAGTTTCCTCAACATCCAACTGTTTAAAATCGAGTGATTTCAAATGTTGCTTCACCCAAGTGTATGAGGAATTTCCACAAACAAAATAACATAACAAGTTTGCATTAACATGGGAAAGCAAATTTTCTAATACACATTTGTCTGGCTTCCTCGGTGATGATTTAAAATAAAGTAGTTTTCTACTATATATCCCATTATATATTCTCTCATAAAAAATTTCTACAACATACGCCTTTTGCTTCCCCATGAAATAGGTTTATCAACATCCAACAAATTGAAATAGAGTGGTTTCAATAATAGATAACACAACAAATATATGGGGACATCTCATAAACAAAATAGCATTCATTTAGTAATAACAAATGTTGGATTATAAAACAACAAAAAACCACTACGTATACGTATATACATATTGCTCCCTTAGTAATAACCTTTCTTGACCTCAGACACATGTACACTGATCTAAGGAATCACTCATCCACATTTACCTAAGTTTCTGTTCATAGAACCTAAATTTGGCCCACATGCCTTCTTGCACTACATGGAAACAAACAATCGACATGTCCACGTTAGTCCTTAACCTATGAAAAATTATCGAATGTAAAATCACCATACACGGTTAAACGACAAACAACATCTTCGTCTAACAGAATTCATCATTTATGTAGCAACTTGAGAGATTTAGAGCACAGTTTCTGTTCCGCGTCCAAAATTTCAATATGATAAAAGAAGGTTTCTCCTAACAGTAACTTGTTCAATCAGTCCAAACGATTTCATCACTCTTCTGGCGCACATAAATTCAGTTTTCACCGTTCATATACAAGATCAAAACAAACCTGCAAGCGAATGTTGCGAAACCTCTCTTGCGCGTCGGTCATGGAGAAAGCGCGGTCACGATTCGAGCTGATTTCACGGCGCTGAAGCTTCTTGACGCTGTTGACAAAGCCATCAACGAGACGCGGCCTCTTCTTCGCCAACACGCGCCTGCCGCAGCAAGGCCGCGGACTCACCGTGATCCGCCTCCCTCCTCCTTCCATGTCAGCGAGCGACGGAGTCCTCCGCCGTCACCGAACGCGGGAAAACTCTGAATCCGGCGAGAATTTACGGAGAGCGGGGACTTAGGGTTGAGAGAGCGCTCTCAAGTGCTACTCTTCTTCAAATTCGAATTTGGATCTGATTTGTGATTTTCAAATTTTGGAAGGAAAAATTAAAAAAATTAAAGAAAAAGAAAAACAGGTAAAATAAAATAATAATATTTTAGAGAGAAGAGACAGCGTCTGTGAAGTGGAGAAGAATTGAAAAAGGTGAGTATGGTGAAGAGTTATTATACCAACACTGTGTTCTTAATGTGTTATTCAACTTCGTAATGATGATAACGGGCCTGGGCCTGGGCCCAGCAGGGATCTCATCTCATAAGCCCAACTTTTCATAATGTTTTATTAATTATTAATGATAAACATTTTCTATAATTATATAAAAATGATAAAAAAATAAAAATATTAACAAAAGGAAACAAATTAATTATTAATTAATTATTTACCCTATATTATAGATTTTCAAGATTTTATTTTTGAAAGTTACTTTATTTGTTATTAAGTCATGTGATGTGATTTACCAACCATTAGTATTTCCTTTTTATTCTCTTAAAATTTCTATTTATAATAGCAAAAGATATTCACTATGTTACATTGCATTTTTATTATATTTGAATAAAATGGTAAAATAATTTTTTTGGTACTTATAATACAAGAGAAATAATTATTTTTGTCCAAGTATAACTAAGCGTATTTAATGTTCTAGTGTAACATTTTTTTTTGGGGTCAATGTTAATTGTTTCAGTTTAATAGGTATGATAAAAACGGAAATAGCATATAAAGTATAAAGTATATATACATAAAAGCACACATTTAAAACAATTCGGTATTATGTTGTAAAACAAGAATAATAGAGTTCTTATATGTATATACTGTGATGATCTATTAATAAAATTTAACTTCATGTATTACAAATAATAAATAGTGATTAAATTAAAAATATTTTGAGATAATTACAAATAACTATCAAATTTAGGTTTAGAAATATCGATTGAGAATATAATTTTCATTAGATAAGATCTAAGTTAGGTGATGCAAAATAAAAGAGAAGTGGTTTTAATTAATAAATTGAAAGATTCTTAAAATTTATAAAACCGCCAGTTTCAAAAACAATTTTACAATATTAGTTTACTGTTAATCTGTAAATTTTAAATGTTAAAAGATTTGGACAATTATAAAAGTGGTTTCAAATTGCTGTTATGATTTTTCATTAAAAAGCGATCATACGCACAATAAATACGATTGATTAATAAAAAAGAAAAAATAATAATAAAAATTATAAGATCAAAACTTCATTTTCTAGAAAATTATTAAAAAAAGTATTGTTTCTTAGCTTACAAAAAGGAAAATTGAGTATCTCTATTTTTATTTTAAATATATTGTTACGCAAATATTTCACTATCTAACGACAAATAAAAAAAAGTATATGAAAGATCTTTTAAAATTTAATTTACAATGTAACTTTTAAATTTTACGCATTCAATTGCCTTCTCCCAACACCTTTTATTTTATTGTTGTGTTTAATTTCTTAAAAGAATAAAACTTATCAAGATCTAAATATTATACTTTATTCTCCATTTTACTCAATAATAAAATAATATTAAAAAGGTTTAGTGTATATACTGATTGTAGTTTTATATTATTAATAGGCATTTATGGGTAAGTGGTTTGTTTGTAGATAGCAATTAAAATAAATAAATAGGCATAAATACTTGAGTGAGAGTGAATTATTTGTCGCTAGAAGTTAAAATATTTAATTTTTAGATTTTAAATAAAAGTTTAGTCGATAGAATTTTGTAATGTACAAATTTTACCAACGTTATCTCTCGCACAATTTATATATTATATAAAAATAAAATAAGTTATATATATATATATATATATATATTTACATAAAAGCAAATAAATAAAGGAATATTTAATTTTGATTAGATGATTGATTGATTTGATAAGTGTCGATGATCAAACTGTTTAAGTAAATTTTAAGCTATAATATGTATATAAAAAATATTTTCAAAGCTTATTGTCACAAAAAAATATTTTCGAAGTTTATTATCATAAAAAATATTTTCACCATCTATGATTAATTACATCTACGATAAAATAAACGTCTATATCAAATATTTTTCAAGAATTGAGCTAAAGTTACATTGTTTGTAAACTATTCTAACATAATAAGTAATATTTCAAGTTTAACTTAATTATTTTCTCAAACGTCTTTATTATAATTTGGAGAAAAAAGTTATACAATGTGGAAAGATAAATAGTATCTGTTACAGAGGATGTTTCCTGAATAAAAAAAGAACAATTATATGTTATATGAGAGCATTAACAACCAAGCTCAATAGATAATTTTGAAGAAGAATTCAATATAGATAATTTTAAAGAAGAATTCAATATAGATTGCAAGAGTAAAATATGTGGTTTGTTAATCACGAGGATTATTTTTATCTTAACCAGAAGTGATTACTTGTTAAACAATATTCTTGCAGGCTAGTCAAGAGTGACTTTATTCTAAAATAATACTTGAGGTTTTCAGTCAAGAATGACTAAGTGTCAAAGAATACTTCATAGGTTAGTTAAGAGTGACTATATTTCAAAATAATACTTGTACATCTTAGCTAGAAGTGACTACAAGGCAAAATAATACTTGTTTGTACTTTGCAGAGTAGTTGATCAACAACATAACACAATTTGTGCTATCAAACGAACTAATATAAAAATATTGAGTAATCTTTACTTTCTTAATCCATTACATTGCATGTTATTTTGTAAAGTTAAATTTGCGGTTGGCAAGATAACTTAAAATGAAATATTTGATTCTCTTTGTTATTTTATGGGGATTGATTGAATATTCTTCTCTAGGTTATATTCTCTTTCAATCTAAGTATATTTTCACTCTTATAGCACACACCTGTCTCACATATCTAATGCCCTTATTAAATTCAATGATGTTCCTCTATCTTATCCTATTATATATCATACTATTGTTGGAAATTTAGTATATCTCACCACTACTTCCCTCATATTGCTTATGTTATATGTTATGAGTTAGTTTGTTATTTCTTCTATTATAGTACGTTGGACAATTGTTCTCCACCTTCTCATATATATTCATGATACTTAGTTTCATAGTATTTTCTTTATTCATCATCATTGTTGGAGTTGTATGCTTATCATGTGACCTTATTTACTAAAGTTTTTTTATATTTCTCTAAAATACTTTTTTATTTGATGAAAGACTAAGACATATAATATTCTTTATTATTTTTATATTGAAGTTGAATATCTTGTCATGTATGTAATTATTCTCGCATTTTTACATATTCTTAATAATAAGAATAAAACTAATCATTATATGAATGAAAATTGCATTTGGTAATTGGTTGGAGTGCCTTTATACTTTTATCATGGTTTTGGGTTCCTTTTATACATGCTTCTTTTATTTAATATTTGACTTATATAAAATGTGTTTGTCATGTTTACATCATGGTATTTATTATATGTCAATTTTGGTATGTTAAATCATTACAATATAGGCAAATTTCCTAAAGTGGTGTAATTTTTATCTGATATTTTCAAAATAGTGTACTTTTTTTTATTTATTTCTAGATATGGGTAAATGGTGCATAAGAGAGACAATATCATTATGAAAAAACAGTGTCCTTATTACACGATTTAATTTAACATTAAATGAAATCATGAAAAGAGAACACAATTTCAGTTTACTAGAATTTGTGTAACTAAGCTTTCAATTAATGAGTTAATTAAATATCATGAGAATACTACACCATTTAGGATGGTTACTAAGTCATTTTTATTTATTGATAAATATGTAATGGTTGAAATTAATTCTGATTAAGTAATGGAATAATTGTGAAGTTAATTTAATAGAAGAATGGTTACATATTGTGAAAAAAATTATCTAGATATAATTTAAAAACTAACAATAAATTTATTTAAAAAAATATATAATATTCAAATTTTTCTTTTTAAATTTATTTCTAAATTTCAATTTTATTTTAAATTATTTCTATATTAGTAACTAAATTCAAATATCCAACTTATACTTAATTTTGCTAAATATATTTAATTATTAAATTTTTATTTTATTTTATTTTTCTTTTCAATATCAAACTTACTCTTAATTTAATTCAATATATAAATCTCATACTGACATCATTCTTATTTCAACCATTACATATTTATCAATAAATAAAACAATTTTGTAACTTTACATTTATTTTAATTACACAACACTAATACACTTGCCAAAAATAGAAGAAGAGGAATAGGTAGAGAATATTAACCACCATAAGATCGTGTAGTATTCTGACCATTTTAATTAACTTATTAATTCAAATCTTGATTGTACCATTTCCTTTATTAAACTAGAATGATGTTATCTTTTCATGTTTTAATTAACTCATTAATTCAAATCTTGATTGTACCATTTCCTCTATTAAACTAGAATGATGTTATCTTTTCATGATTTCATTTATTTCTTCACATTGATATGGTGTCTAGCAGGCACCATTTATCCATGTCTAGAAATAAAATAAAGAAAATATTATCATTTTGGGAATTTCAAATAAAAATTACACCAATTTAGAAAATTTGTCCAATATAACTCATTCTTTCATAAACTACACACTGTTGAAATTAATTATATTATCATTTCACTTGTTATCATCTTTAATTTAATTTAGAGTCATTATATTATCTTTCATCTTCAATAATGTATATTGTTGATTTATTTTCAGAACTTTACTCAAATATAAAAATATTACATTAGCTTTATGCTAAGCATTTTGAATTTTTTTAATTAAATGACTCAATTTATTATCAAGTAACTCATGAATTATGGTGTTGTAATTTCCAATTATTTTTCCAAAGTTTGAAACTTTATAATAGATTAAAATTTTATAAATTAGACCAATGCTCTTAGTTTATTGTCACTAAGTTTATTTTCCTCTCTTATATACAGTATTGTATATAAAGTGCAAAAATTCTGAAACTAAAAGCGAATAAGCTAGCGACAATAATAATAAGAGGCTACTCTTTAACTTTCACACTTTTATTTGAATGTATTTATTTGCCATTAATTGTTTACACATACCATGCTCGTACTTTTTTATATATATATATATATATATATATAGAATCGTTGGACCCCTCTGCAAGTGAATTTTCTTTCGACCTGAAGATACCATAACTCATATACACACAGATAAAGACAATTGTTGTCTATATTCAGAACTCATATCAAAGCGATTAAAGTGAGTTTGGATATTAGAGAAACTTATTTTCAGGAAAAATTAATAAAAATAAGAATTTGTTGCTTTTCCTTTGTACAATACAAATTCATCATCTTTCATTTATCCCGATGCACACTACTGTAGTGCATATTAAAAATGTAGGCAGATTCTGCCTGGCTGTGATGCACTTAGCAGCAAGAAAAAAGATGGCCACCCCCTCCAACCCCTCATAGCTCTTGGAATTTTCTCACCCCATCAAACCAACCGTTGAAATTTTGTGTTTTCCCATGGCCAAAATCTCGATCGAAGTGTGCTTGATATCAGCTCGTGGTGTGAGGGGTTCAGCTTCACTTTGGAAGCGTCAGTGGTATGCAGTTGGGTGGGTTGATCCTAAGAACAAGTACTGCACCAAAGTTGATGCTTCTGGGAATGCCAACCCTCTTTGGAGGACCAAGTTTGCCATCCAGGTGGACAGCTCCGACCCAGATCTTGCCCTCCACTTGGAGGTTTATAGCAGAGATCCCTTGTTCCTCACAGAGAAGCTGCATGGTTCTGCAACCGTTGTTCTCAGAGAGTTTCTGGCCAAGCAGCTCCACGGCTCTGAGGAAGTTGGAAGCTACCAGTTGAGAAAGAAGAACTCCAACAAACCAAGTGGCTTCATTGATGTTTCAATCCGTCTTTCTCAGAACAAGGAGGACCCTACTTTCCACTCACAAGGTATGTGCCTATAATCTTCTTCCATCAACTCTTTTATGTTAAATTGAAAAACTTGACATGTTAAGTGAGTGTGATCTAAACATAGACCAGTTTATATGTGTTATTAATAGTGTTTGGAAACTTGATCCAACCATACAATATTTTTTGTGCTACTTATTATTAGTCTTTGGTAACTCATTAAGAGAAGAAGAAGTCATATTTAGAAGATTGGTTTTTAAGATGACATTCCAAATGTGGAAAATCAGATCTGAAATGAGGAACCAAACTTGCATTCTGTTTCACAACCTTGAAATATGTCTTACCTTTTTATTTATTTTCTATAGGGTGAGTGAGATTTTGATTCAGCATGGTCAAAAGGGTTCCATGTTTGAATGGAAAAGCTGTCAACTTTGAGTGATTTGAAGCTTTTTGTTTGCTATGCAGGTGATGGTGAAGGAATAGTGCTCCTAGATTATGGCAGTAATGCTACTAACTTGACCCCAGGGGTTGGATTTGGGCAAGCCTACCCACAGCAAAAGCCTCAAGCTTCCTTCCATCATTTCCATGGCTCAGGAAAACAAGCCCAAACTAATGTCCCCTACTCACATCCAGTGCCATTTCCTGCAGACTATGCTACTAATCCTCCTTATATGAGTGGACCAAGCTACCCTGCAGCCACTGGAGCAAGTTATCAAACACCTAGAAGAACTCCTCCACCACCACACTCAAATGTCAATCATGCTCCCACTTTTTTCCCAAGTAATGGTGGCATGGCACCTAGTTATTTTAACATGCCGTCATCATCATCATCTGGGGCAGGTCCTAGGCCAAGAGGGCCTCCAGGATTTGCAATTGGGGCAGGTGCAGGTGCATTGGCAGCTGGGGCTGTAATGTTTGGTGATAACTTCATGTCACAATTAGGTGATCCCACTCTTAGCATTGCAACTGATCCTCTTTTCTGATCAACAAGAGTTAAGTTAAGCAGCCTCTGTAATTATTGTATTGGGCTGCACAAAATATGGCCATTATGCCACTAAGAGTACTACTTTCTTTGAGATTAAGGTTAACCTTTTGAAAGCTCAAGAGTTTTCTTCTTCTGTCTGAATCTGAAATCAAATTTTTTAGAGGCATAATGACTAGTCTTTTTGTTTAGTTTCATGGTGCTCTTTGACTACTAACAATGTGTCTTGTTAGATCTTAGGTGAACAGAGGTGATAACGTAGGTCCAATTGTGGTGATTCAAACTAAGAGTTGCAAAGTTTTTTGCTTGAAGAAAGTCTTGTTACATTATGTAACATGAAGTTTGCTTGCTAGTGATTTTCTACTGATACAGGTTTTCTTGGCAAGTTTAGAAACAATTTATTTTTGTCTACAACAATGATAGTGAAGTTTAAACTTAAAATTACATAGAAACTAGATTAAATTCTTTATCATTAAGCTGATTTTATTGGGAAAAGCTGGTTCAAATGATTCCAGATCTTCCTTCTCCTGCTAATATAGTAATATCCTTCAGCCTCTCTCCCTTGGAAGAGAAATATGCTTCTCTCTCAGTTCATGTCAAAGCAAAGCAAGTTTTCACTTTTTTTTTGTTTTTGTTTTAATTTGGTCTTTGATTTTTAAACGTCATAGAATATATATGAAATAATTCTTTTAAAATTTAAAATATATATTAAACAATTTCAAAATGTTAAAATTATTACAATATATTTTATATATAATAATTACTAAATATACTTTTTAATTTGCATAAACAAAAAAAAATAAAAAAAATAGTTAATTAAATAAGCTTAATAATAAAGAAAAACACCTAATTAATGCAGTTAATTACTTTCCAATTTTCTTAATTTATCTATATAAAAAATCCTTATCTTTTAGTTTCATTTGTCCAAATGTTAGTTTTTTAATTCTATCACTTTTTTGTTTCTGTTATTGTTATACTCTCTTTTGTCATCTAAAATATGCGATGAAGAGTCATATTTTAAAAGAACTAGAAGTTGAGGTAAATTATATAGGGAATCTAGTTTTTTTTTATGGGTAACAAAGAATATATAAAATGAAAATAAGGTTATTCCAATTTATACAAAAAAAAATTAATTATTGCTAGCAGTAATAAGAACTGTCACAACATATCTAATAAAAACTGGATAAAGCTCACGATAAGACTTAACCATCCTAAACAAGAACATCGAATAGAATCTACAAAACAGAATCTAAGATAATAAAATATGAGTTATTACAAACTAATCCAACAAACAACAAATATATATAAAATGAATAATCTAAAACCAACAAGATATACAATCTATATATATATGTAAGGATATTCCAAAACATCAAAACAATATTAAAAAGAGGCTACCACACGATCAAGCCTCAATTATTCTTACACAGTTTTGTTGAAATTTTCTGCAACAAAATCACAAAGCCAACCGTTTTAATTAGAAAAGAAGTAATTATCAAATTACACACATAACAAGCTAATATTTGATACAATAATCAACCAAATCAAACTGGGATCAATTTTAAAATAACTATCATAAAATTTAATAATTTATCACACGTAATAAAAATTTTTGATTGGATGTTAGTATATTTTTCCCCACTATTTGTGTAATTGAATTGTGAAATTTTAAGTGTTATATCAAAAATTTACTATTGCCATTAAATTATTTAAAAAACTAAATATAAATGATCAATTATATCGAAAACATTATTTTAATCTATCACTTATAAAATATTATTAATATTTACAATTAATATTATTAATACTCATAATTTACATTTAAAGATTATAATTGTTTAGACTAATTTAAAACTAATTGCTTTATGAAATGTATTATGGATTAGTTAGATTAATAATCTAAAATCAAATATTAAATTGTAAAATTTTAAATAAAACCTGTTATTTAAAAATTGAGAGAGAAAAATTAAAATGAATAAAAAATAATCAATTAACTAAAATGGTGTGGCGTTAAACATTACTTATGAATACCACTAGAAAGAAATCTGATGTATGTTTACTTAAGGATATTTATATATGAACCAAAATCCGTAGATAAATTTTGAGTTATATAGAAATTTGTATACAAATTATTTTTCTTATATACAGATACAGATTTATTCGTAAGTAACCCAAATTATTTTGGTAACACATTTCCATAAAAAAAAAATCGTATATAAGATTAGCGCGTTTGGACGGGAAAATTTTTGAATGATAGAATCTGTAGATAATGTTTATTGTATTTGTACGTAAACAAAAATATCCATTACATATGGATGGTAATAAATTAATTATTGAAAAATAAATTTGGAAACTATCATAATTAGTTTTGAGTAGTTGCTTCTTACGAAGGGCTCTAAGCTCCTCTTGTTTTCTACCTTTGCGACTTACTTCTTTGTCTAGTGACTCACTTCTTTGTTATATATAACACTTAGATTTTTTACCGTGTTACGATATTTTTGTTGTCGTTGAATTTCTTTTATATCTTTAATTTTGTATTTTATTTTATTTACATAATATATAATTTGTCAAGTTATTGTTTTTGAATTTCTTTTATTATTAGTATTTATTTATGTAACTTAGTATAATTTATTTTATGTTACTGCTGCTTGAATATCAAGTTATGTCAAGAATTTGTGAAGGAACCTTGAATCCTAAAAAACATATTTAGCTATCAATACAATGTAATTATATATGGATTTGATCCATAAGTAATTAGCTATGGATATGTTCCATACATAATTATCTAGGGATTTAGTCTATACATAATTACTTACGCATCTTGTCCGTATATTATTAATGATATATAATTACTATATATATATAATTAACTACGAATCTCATACGTAATTACTTAACAACATAATTTGTATATGATTACCTATTAAGCTGGTATCATAAAATTATCTACACATTTCAATATCATAAGTAATTGTTAGTTATGAGGAATTTACTTAAGGGTTGTCTTTTTCAATAAAAAATTTGTTGTAATTATTTTTTTCAATAATAAATTTGTAAATAATTTGTGTAATTATATTTTTCAATACCGTAGTTTTAACAGTAATTTTAATAACAATTTTTCTTGTAATTTACATGAAAATGGATACGAGTTTAATTTCAAGTGTGAGCTATGCTTATGAAAACTATGGTGGAAGACATTAAATCTATACACTAATATCAGTATTTAGATTAATTAGCATTTAAATCCGGAGATATCTAGTTTAAAAAAAATGAATGGATATCGATAGATTCCATATATAATCTAGGTTAAATCATATTTCTTTATTCAACCATTAAATAACGTAATAATTAATATTTCATAAAAACTAGACTCCTTTTCTAAAGTGAGTTTATCTAAAAGTTTAATCTTTTTATTCTAGTTGAAAGGGAATTCAATAAAACAAAACTCTTAGTTTTTTGTTCTTGATTTAAGTGAAATCTTTTCTTGTTTTAGGCGTATATTATGATCAGTGGTTGAAATAAAGGTTATATATTTGTGTTTAAAAATATTTTAAAACTTGAATGTTTGTAAACAAGTTGAAAGATACAGAAAAACACAGAATTTATTCAAGTTCACCTTAAATTTTAGGTATGTTTAATCCTCACAAAGCAGGTGAGATTTTCTCTATCAGAATAGAATTTCTTACACTGTGCAAAAGCTTCTCAACAAATTTAATTTTCAGGTTCTGCTCAACCAAAGAACTCCATTATAGACAAACTGTGTATAAGTGTTCTCCATTAAAGTGAAATTTGTGTATTTCTTGCTCAAAACAAACTACTCCAAGTGGCTACGTGTTTTGTCTTTCTTCATTCTAGGGTTCTTAGTGAGGGTGCTTTGTTCTATTTAAATAGATATAATACGGGGTTATAAGAGGGTCCCACAATTTTGTAACTTTCAAACACTTGCTACACTTTTTACCTATATCATTGTCAGCTATAAAATCCAACAATTTTTTGATGTTTCATTTTGATGTATCTTTCTGAAGTATCTGATTATGGTACCATTCCATTTTAATTTATCCATTTAAACAATATTTCTGAATGCATCTTCTGATGTGATGCAGTAACCTTTTTCTTTGAAAAATATCATCGAAATCTTTAATATATAATTTTAAACGAGCTGCACTATTATGATTTTTTTAACAAAATATATTTATTTTAAAAAATCATCAAATATTTAAATGAAATTTAATATAGGTTCTCACACCTGACTGTACACTAATTCAAATGTTCACAGAGGAAAAACAAGAAGTTTCAGCTTTATGCTGCATACATGTCAGAACTATTAATTATCACTAATTTCGAAACCACATTTAGAATAAATCTCATAAATTATAGGGATAAACTATCAATCCAAGGCAAAAGGACACAACAGATTACTGTTTATAGTTAATGCCAATTCATTATGTTAATTAAAATTTGCAGGTGCAACTTCTCGAGATGTAGAGAGTGGTGACCAGCCAAATCAATATTTAACTAATGCATTTGGCCTGTGTTAAAGCAGGAACATCCGAACGTGGACCTTGGAAAACGAAAGAGATGCAGTAATTGGTGCATAGAAATGAGAAATGCACACCTTCAATGCTTTTGTTCTCACTCCATAATAATATTTCACACTCAATCCAACATGCAAAATGCAACCACAGTGAAGAGTATTTCTGATTTATATCTATGGTAAATGAATAACAACTTCTTCTAAAATTTGATTGAAAGTTTAGTTTATCTCCTTATGGATATTAAAATTATTTTTATATACCCCACATGCCATTTACATTTAGGTAAATGAACAAGATTATAAAGTGATGATAAGACATTTATGGGCAAAAAAGATTAGATGAACAGAAATAGTGAGTGAAAAAGTAAAGTTGAAACCTACAATAATGATTTGGCACATGCTAATTATCTGTAAGGTCACGGAATCTGAAATTGAAAAGAATACAGTTGCAATACAGAAGCAAATGAATTGCTCACTTTAACCTAAATTTTGCTTTCCCAACCCCCAAAGAAAGAACTCAGAAAAGTACTGTTGGGAGAAAGAGATTGAAGAGAAGCTTGTGCCAAAATAACCTGAAAGGAAGTGGCATAGAGCTTTGTGTACAAAGTAATGACACAAATTCATATATAGATACATAGTGATCAGTTTAAAGACTAAGCTAAACAAATTACTGCATGTATATATAAACTGTTCACATGCAACTGTTCAGATGTTTTTGCTGAATCTTGTGCAGTTGTGGCAGAGAGTGGATACTTACAAAGAGCCAGAAGACGATATGTAACATCAGCTACAGTGTACTGGCCTCTCCCCTTTTGTGCTTAGCATATATAGATTAAGCTTAGACATGCATAAAGCCATCTGAGAGATGGATACAAATGGAGGCAACAGAAAGAAGGAGCTCCCTTCAGTCCAAGCACAGAGAAAGAGGGTCACAATATGTATGCACCACTTCATTCACACAATCATAAGTTAGTGGTTAATTTTGCAACCCAATCTTTTGTATCCATGAATGGGCTGAGGGAAGCTCCTTCACTCTCTTTCCTTCCCAATGTGACTATAAGCTGTAGTCAAACTCTGCACATGTACATTTTTTTCCCTTCTTCCTGACACAAGATGGAGAAAGTATAATTAGATCAACCAATTAAAATTCCAATAATTTTCTTCGGTGTTGAAAAAATTGAGAATGAATTAGAGCTTCAAGAAAGGAACATATTATTAATCCAGACTTTGGACATATATAAAATTTATGTAAATAAGAAGAAAGTGGGAAAGAGGGGTATGAGTACAACATCAAATCAAAGTTATGACAGAATGGACAATAACATTTGACTTACAAAAAATTTGGAGTAGTTTCTTAATGCATGTTTTCTGACTTTGTAAAATAAATCAGTGAATGCAAAGGAGACAAAGAAAACGGGGTTCCGAAGTTGGAATTATGTACATATTTCCTCCTGATCTGAAATCAAATCCGAACTATATTGCAAATTACCTATCTATGTTATATGAAAATAAAGAGAAAACATTGAAAAGACACTTGTTGGCCCAAACTTCCACAAAGTGAGTTTCAAATAAAAGAAGACTTTAAAACAAGAAACAATGAAAGAGGACGTACTTGAAGGGGGAAGAAGAAAGCAAAGGTACCACAACAGCAAAAACCAGATTCTTTTATATATATATATATATATATATATGTGTGTGTGTGTGTGTATGTACATGCAAGTTTATCATAAGCTCAGAAAGTGATATATATGCAAACCGGTTTTCACTTGAAAGACTTTTTCACAATAATTGGTGCCGATCAAACTAATTAGGGCCATGCTACAAAAGTCGGTGACCAGATCATCACAATTGAAGAAAACCCTACTTTTGAGGGTGTAGATCAGATGAAGAAAAAGTGGAAAACAAGGAAACCCAACATCATAAAATTGCGATAAATAGATAGAAAAATCTAAAAGGAGAGGAAAACTCTCAGCTTTCCTCGTTAAGTTTTGGATGACAGATATATGAAAATGAAGTTGAAGTTGAGTAATCAATCCACTACAGCTATAGAAAGGCCAACCTTAGAGCTATGGCTACCAGAAACCCTAATTCAGGCATGATTTTATCGATTCCTGCGCTGAAGAGATGCAAGAGCAGCAAGCAGAGTTATAAAGAAATGAAAACCGTAAAGACGAAAAAGGACTATTAGCAGGTTGTAATGAGAGTGACCATGGAAAAAAATAAAGACTCTGAGAGATTAATTAATTGTTTGTTAGTGTTTATGTTTTTGAAGAAAGAGAAATTCATAGACATGATGGGTCATTGTCCCCATGAGAGTCACAGACAGGAAAGTGAATCCAAGAAATATTCTAGTGGAAGAAAGGTGCAAAGGAGAATGGGGTGAGACAGATGAAGCTGTATCATATGGTCACTACAAACTTTCTTTTCTGCCAAATTTCCACCCTCTTCTCCCTTTACTCAGTTGGATCACACACATTTTACTATTTCCATCAACACATTCACACAGTAAAAAGTTTTTACACAGTTTATGAACTATAACTATGAATCTGCAGTGACTTTGTTTGTTGTTATAACCATCTTAAAAGTCACCTATGACATTGTTTTTCACAGGCTATATATCTACAGAAATTAAACCCTAAGTCTAACAATTTATTTATTTTTTTAATGGAAGATTACCTTTGCATTTCATGTTCTAAACAGGCTCAATAATGGGTGTGCATTTGTGATTAAAATCCGACAAATGAACGTCATTATCGGAACTACTGTTCATACGTGAGCTACTCTCAACAACCTATTGAAACCCTTGTCACTATTTTAATGTTAGTGTGTGGACAAACCTTTGTTTGTTTAGTTTTCAACACTTATCTGTTTTAAAATTCCTTCTTCCAAACAACGACAATAATTGAGGTTTCACATGGTGAGAATGAGTAATTTTATCCATATACCTTTATGACACGCTTTCTCATTACTATTTCTGCATTTTTTTTTTATGAACTTTGTTTTCCTCTATGCTTGCTAAGTCTATATTACGAGAATGAAACTTTTTATATTATTGTATAAGAAAATGACTTAAATATGGAAAGTTTTTTAAACAATGTCGAAAGGAAAATGCATTCAGATTAATTAAAAAAAAAAAAAAGTTTGACAAAGAAATATGTTGAGATTAGGAATACTTATTTATTGTGACTATTGACTTGACGTATTATACGATGAGTTATTACTCGCTGTTGAATTTATTTCAGTAACTTATTTCTAGGGTGATAGAATATATAGGGTCTGCTAAACATTAAATGTGTATTGAAACAAACAAGAATAATAAATAAAAGATAGTATTAAATGCATTCCGAGCACATTATTGATAATCACTTTATTATATTTAAATGTTAAAAATTATCCATTACACTACCCACATTCCCTTCAATACAATGAAATCAATAGCAAATGTTGTAATCTAGGCATCAAGAAATTCTTTTAACATATTTGACATGGGGCGTGACCAACTCATACTTTCACTAACAAAAAAAAAAAAAAAAAAAAAAAAAAAAAAAAAAAAAAAAAAAAAAAAAAAAAAAATTTAAAAAATTAAATTTTTTTTTTT
>Ga0099824_1005762_pt1 | contig 17336 bp, 7 predicted proteins | sample SiratrowhiteBW_FD_76837 | JGI IMG/M metagenome (GOLD analysis project Ga0099824, IMG submission 76837) | Root nodule microbial communities of legume samples collected from California, USA - Siratro white BW | ecosystem: Host-associated > Plants > Roots > Nodule | place: USA: California... | reverse complement strand
TATATATATATTATTGATTTGGAATATGTATGGTATGCAATCTCCCGACAATTCATATGCGCATGCAAAGAAAAAGCTAGACAATTCATTTACAGGTTAAATTTAAAATGCTATTTTAAACTTGAATTATTAATTTTTTTTTACATTTACTTTTCGTTAAATAAAATGTGTGAATTTATTTCTCTTTATAAAATGTGAGAATAATCGAGAAGTAATTTTGTTAATCTACATAACAGATCTTTGTTATTATTTTATCGATTTAATGATTATTTGTATGCTTTTTCATTATATAAATTAAGTAAAATGACTTTGTTGATAGGTTTAATTGCATTTTCTATCACTCAACATTTTTTAAACAAATTCTACTACGAAAGTATAAAAATTAAATGAATTTTACTAATTAATTAATTAAAATCTAACAATGCACCCATGATAGGATCAAAATTACAAATTCGTCGTATGATGTGGCTATTGGAGGAAATATAATGATGACACTTTCTAACTTATTATAAATTACTATTCTTGAAGATAGGACTTTCATGAAGGTTTTGGTTCTTCTTTTTCATTATTTTGGTTCAACGAGCTTTGTATGTGAAGGAAAAATAATGCATTTATGGATAACACAACACATGGATGATTACACAAGGGAAATGTAAAAAATTTCGTCTTCTTATAATTTAACATTAAGAAGAAGAAAGGCACATTGTTACTACGAATGTGAAACTCTGTTATTGACATTGTAGTCCAAGTATAACTTGAACTTATTAATAATAATTATTATTATTATTGTCGTTTATTTTAGTATCTATTACTATAATTTAAGGGACTAAATAATAATGTTAGAAACTAAAATAATCTCGCTTTATTTGATAACTTTAAGGATTAACAATACAATATAAAATTTCCGTAACTAAGTTAATTTTAGTATCATTATTTAAGTAAGATTGTGAATTATATCAACTATTCACAAAGCAAGAAGGTAGTTAATTCACGTTACAGCATTACGAACTTTTTTTTACTTAAAAACAAAAACACATAATTTAAAACAACATGTCCTTTCTTCTCTAATAATTATTTTATTTTTATCTTAAAACAATAAGTAATATATTTAATAGTGAAACAAAGTCTTTTAAATAGTTACTTAGAATTAAAAAAATATATATAAAAAACTAAAAATAAAATTGGATAATTTATCAGATACCAAAAACTATTTACAATTGTGAATCACTTGTATGTTATTTAAATTGTCTGTCCTTTACAAATTATTCGTAAATTTTCTTTATTAATATATTTTTACATACTTTTTTTAATTGATTATAATCAAATCAATATAAAGACATTATTGATAAATTCATTTCCTTGTAAATGATGCCAAAATAATCAAAATAATAGCTCGATAATAGGACAGTGAGACTGAAATAAAAGTTTCCTAAATTATAGGAATTTTAAATAACACAAAAGAAAATAGAGCACGAAAAATAAGAAAAGTTCATGATACAAATATTTTTAACGTAAAAAAACTTCTCAACGAATAAAAATCACAAGTCCCCTGGATTAAATAAATAAATCTACTATGTTCAATAGAAGATACAATAAAATCTCTAACAAATTTGTTACCTTTTAACAAAGTAAACAAGAAAACATTGTTTACAAATAAGAAAAAAAGATAAAAAAAAATCAAAATAGAATCGTTGATTGAACTATCTTGCTTTTTTCCATATTTTTAATAAATGATTCAACTATTGAAAATTAAGAACCACTCCTTACAAATCTGATTCAAAAATCGATTCAATCCCAAGGAGAATGAATTCTTAATTAATCTATATTCTAATGAGTTGGCAGAAAAAAAAAACAATATTTTTTCTTCTTTTATCTCACAATACATAATGACTCTCTCCTCCACACACTAGACTAATCTCTCTCTACTTAAACTTAAAAAGGTGAGACAGAAGGGCTTTACACATTTGAATTTTTTTCTCCGATCGATATCATAACACTAAGTACAATACTTTATAACTTCCAATACAAAAATAATGTATCATAAAATAAAATATTATTAAAAGGAAAGTACACTCAAAAAAGTGTTTAAAAATATAATAATGTTCAAAATAAAGAATATAATAAAATACTAATTATGAAAAGAGAAAAATTTTAGAACTACCATCAAAATAAAAGTTATAATTTTTTTATAACAAATAATAGTTAAATACAAATTTAAATCTATTATCATATTCTAAATAAAAATATTATATCTTACTATTAAAATATTATTATTATATGTACGATAAGCCTAATTAATTTTTCAGTGGTAGTCGGTTATATGATCATATGCAGAGAACATTGATGTTGTTGAGATTTAATTATCTAAACATGCAATTAGTGAAAGTGTTAATCAATGTAATTAATAATATCTATTATAAGATAAGTATGAACCTCGATAAATAATGTCTAACATTGATTTAATATTTTAAAAATTCACTATCAGAGAGATACCTATAAATAGAGAGATATTTTCGTATATAAGACTATTGTTTTTTATACTTTTTATTTAAACACTTATTAACTTGATCGTCAGAAATTTTTTATAGATATTTCTAACCAAATATAACGAAACTGATCCAATACGTGAAGTTGGCTTTAAAGGAAATTTAAGTTTTTTTAGCTTTGAATGCCAACGTAATATTCCTTAGGAGAACATTATATATTTTATATATTCAACTAGCAAGGCACAATGTGAAATTGAAACTACGTAGATAAACGAAATAATACTCAATAGGTTTCATATGAGAAGTGATAACATTTCACCTTTTCTAATTTTTCTGGCACTGTGCATACAGAGGATGATAAGAACTGTGATGTTTTTACATCATCGAAAAGAGTTAAATTAAATGATGACTTTTAAGACAAAAATTGCTGGAACACTTTATACATGTTTAGTACGTGTACTGTTATAGCTAAGATGAGTATCGAAATCAATAAAAACCAAATAATGTAATCTCACATGCCCTAACAGGGCAAGCTTTAACTTTGCTCTGGCTCAAACTTTTTCAAACTAAAGAGTGAAGCTCTTAATAAGGATAGAGAGGAAGATTTATTAAATATCTAAATGTGAGTCTAAATCTTATATTAATAAGAAATTTAAAAATATATTAAAAAGAATATCATAAATTTATTGTTAAAATTTTAGATTGAAAATTATGTCATTCTTTTATGTGGATTTGATTCAATTCTCATTCTTGTGAGATCTTTTCTTACGTGAATTTGACTCAATTCTTATTCTTACGAGATCTCTTCAATTTTATCCTCTCAAATTACTAAGAGTTATATTTTCCACAAATATTCTTATTAATAAAAAATAAAATCAAGCAATAATTCGTGATGCTATAGAATATTAGTCCTTTCATATTGTATCATTCATTACATTTTGTTAGGTATGTTCTGGATAACATGATCTGTTTTCAAATTGAGAAAAATAAAACGTGTGAAAGTGATTTGTGACCACATTTACACCTGGTGGATTTGGGACTAGACGAGGGAAGTGGATTATACATGAGATTGTTGATTGAACAAAATCTAACCCATTGCACTGTTTGGTTGTGATGCCATGGACATAATAATGCAGGAGAAGTGTTGAGTAGTTGAAGGCAGAGACAGAGAGGGACAAAGAGCTGGGATTTGAAGCTGGAGAAAGGACGTGAGGATGTTTTGACTAGTCGAACCAAACGGTGGTGGTGACATAGTTACCGGGGTCCATGCAGAAGGTCACAAAAAGAAGATTCAATGAATCATTTGAATAAATATAAATTGATTCCCAACAATATCAATAGAGTAGAGGAGAAACATAAAATAGCGTTACTAAACTGTATTGTTTATTGCATAATCTTCCTTGACTAATATAATGATTTGTTATTATAATTATAATTGATGCAGTAATACAGATACTGTATATAGGTTATATATGTTTACCTTTTATATTGTTTATATTCTATAACCAATATAAGAAGAGTCAGATTATACTTTTTTTTTCTGTTTAAGTATGAGATAGCAAGTGATATTATAGTTAATCAATGTAGTATTTCTTTAAATGAGTTATGAAAATGAAAAATATTAAAATTCTCATATTTTGTATAAATGATATTGATGTTTTAATTAATATAAAATATTTAAAATAATTGGTGTAAAAAAGTTTTTTTATAGAAAGGTGTGTAAGATGTTTTGTTTTAACATTTTTTTTTAAACATTTTCAGAAGAGAAATAAGAAGAAGAAGAAATGTTTATAAAGTAAAACTACCTTTCAAAATAATTTATATAAACTTTCTTATATAATTTTTTTTTTTAAAAAAAGTTGTTTTAAAATGATGCTAGACTAATTATAGCTTAAAGATGAGTTTAACTATTAGCTATAAATGATTAGACGAATCAGTGACAATAAGTTTTTTCTGTTTACAAAGAGTTACTAAAATTTTACCATGAAATGATAGATTTAAAGGACAAGGACAATCTCACAAAAAGACTAGAAAAGTCTAAGTAAATATCTCTTCACAAACACTATTATAGAAACAACACGTGGATCACTTTTTTTACTGTCTATCAGATATATTTCACATCTCTTAGTACTTATCTCTTTGTAACCAAATCCAAACTAGATTGGAAATAATTAGTTTAATTACTATATGTGGTTACAAGTGAATAGTAATTACTCATGACCTCTCTATAAATAGAGTGTACGAGAATCCATAACACATAGGAAAATAATGAAAGAAAAGTATGAGAAAAACTTGTGTGAGAAAACACTAGTGGAGGAAGCTCTACTAACCTTTTATATATTACATTTTGTTTTATATTTTTGTGAGGTACCTCTATGTCTAACAACCCTGAAAATAATCTTTTCTCAATATTTTATTGAAAAAATATTTTATGATCTTTTTTAGATTTCTTTAGAAGAGAATTTTCATTACTTGAGATAAATTGATTTTATAACTTATAGTTTGGATTCTTTTTAACTCTGAAGCTTTAATGCATAAATGTTATTGATAATCTTTACTAATAATTATTGTTATTTCCCTTATAGGAAAAAGACCTCGTGATCATGATTGTGTCATTATTGTCATCAAATAATGGAATATTTGATTTCTTGGAGATTGAGATGAATTGAAATGATGATGGTGGGTTTGATACGTGCACATGTTCATCTATCATTACTAGTCATTAACGATTGTGTTATTTATTTATGTTATCTATTTATTATCAGTATCAATTCTCATCGTTTATCTACTGTATAAATAAAGATTGATAATAATATTGATCAAAGTCTTTTCATCCAAATATTATGGAGATTATTATTTCCAAATATTATTCCCAAAGTTGTTTTGGATGAGTTATGGGATGATATCACAAAATATTTTGGAATGAATCATGTTTTATAAAACTAAGATTTATTCTCAAATTTATTATTTAATTAAATTGATGCAATATTGTTTATCATATGTATGTATATCTCACTTTCCTGTTTCATTTGTAGTGATTTATGAACTATGAATGTACATCTAAAGGGAGCTTCACCAATCTTTTAGTGGATGGTGACTCAACCTAGACTTTTTGGAGATTTGGATAGGACACATGCCAATGGATGGTATCCCATCCTAGCCTCCAAAAGGATATGGCAGATGAGAGTGAGAAAAGACTCTAGTGGACGAGTCATCTTTATCTGAACTTCATCAAATTGGAGTAAAAGGAGTCGTTCAGAAGAAGAAGACCCACAGAGCTGCTCTATATATCTTGACCTTCAGGAAGAGCCACAAACAAGGGTCTTAACCGAAGAAGACAAGAAGAAACATGTTAGAACTTCAACCTCTATATTAGTACGTTAGACAAAATATTATGTAAAAGCTTTCATATTCATTGTACAAAGAATAATCATCAATCCAATACAATTTATTAAATTATGTTCAAGAAATTTTTATGTAATTTTAATTTCACTAGACGATACAAGGTAGATGAAAAATGATGTAATGTATTTATTTGTAAGATGAAATCTTTTACCTAACATAAAGATGATATTTCGTTTAATACCATATACTATTTCATTCGTTTATCCAATTCTTTGAGTTCCATTTTTAGCTTCTTATCGTTTGAATTATCTTGTTTGATCTAATATCATTTATTTTTTTCGTCTAATATCATTTGACTAAGTATTTCTCCATATTTTATTTCTTTGATGATATTTAGTCTAATATCATATATTAGTCTATCGTGTGACTAATTCTTTTGTAAAGTTATATATTAGCCTATTTGATTGGCTATTTCTTCACCTTCTATTTTTTAAGTTATTCAATTACTCGTTTGGTATCAAACATCGTTTAATAGATTTTCGAGCCCATTTTTTATACCCTAGTATTGTTTTGTCATACTTTTACACTCATTGCTAGCCAAGATTTTTGCTAAAGTTTCATGATCTAGTAGATGGAGTTTTCTTTCTAAGTCTTTCCACACTAGTTCACTTTATCTATTGGACTAGTAATGTTTATTTTATAATATATCTTATTAATCAATTTAATATTTTAATATATATATATATATATATATTAAAAAACCAACGTCACAATATATACAAAGAAATTTAATAAACATTTTAAGTATACACAATATGTGTGTTTATAGTCTTTTTGGACTTATTCCTATATTTAGGTATCAAATAACTTTTAAATATTTTTTATAAATAATTTTTCAAGAGAAAAAAATATTTGTTCCAAGTTTAAATAATTTGTAAATAATTTTATGATTTGAGTGAATATAACTTTTATTTCTATGAGATTCAAATTCATACTTAAATTTTTAATCTAATATCATTGCATAGGTTAACATAATACATGATCATGTTAGAACATACGGAGATCAACTTGAAATGAATATATAATTTCCTTTATTTAAATTAAATTAATGTTCTAAAAATTAGTTTACAAAAACTTTAATAAAGATACATTTAACAGCTAGCTAGCTAACACGTTTGAAAAATATTTACGAATTATTCTATACTTGTGAATTTTTTTATTTATATCTTTTAAAAATTTAAATAAGATTATTAAATTTTATTCTTTAAAATGTAAATTGAAATAAAAATTTAATCTTAAAATTAAATTCAAATAAAATTGTATCATGAAATATTTATATAAATAAAATTAGTCTTTATGACAAACAAATAAAATAAGTTGTAACATAAAATATATGTTTAAATAAAATTAATATCTTTAAAAATAACTTTAATTTCGAAAATTTAAATAAAAAGATGAATTTATAAATCAAATTTCAAATAATTATTTAATTGTTAATATTAATTTCATCAATAATTTTACTTTAGTGACTTGATTTCAAATAAAAAATTATTAGATAACAAGTATCTACGGGTACCAATACTAGATATTCATAACCACTTCGTTAATAAATATGTAATTAAAATATCTATATTTGTTACTTATAAAATATCTATTAAAAACACTCATTTTTATATAATTGTGAATTTTATCGTAAACATCTACAAATACGTTTTTCTTCGTCCTTGAATTAGTGTTATCACCATTTACACCCATATAAAAATTTGGCTTTTTACACGTAAAAGATATCTTGGATTATATTTATTTTGAAAGAACTTCTCGAACAGTAAAAAATTCATTCCAAAAAGACCATTGTTAAATAAATAAGAGGTTACTCAAAATATTAGCTGTAGAAAAAATTAACCTCAAACGTGATTTTCCAACGTATTAATATGCATAATGTGAGATTTTAGACTGAATAACCATCACAAATAGATTAATTCACCTTCAAAGCACCTTTCATATCTACACTGGGGCAAATTTAAGAATAATTTAAAGAAAAAGTAGAAAAAATAGTACGAGTTAAAGGTAAATAGATCATTGCGTTTATCTCAAACAAATTAAGGATGGAATATTTAAATTGACCACACCTAATAATACGAGACAAGTGAATGTACCCGAATAATAAAAGTAATATTTCTAACATATTTTTTTCTATCCGTTGTTAAATTTTATCTATAATTAGTGTCATATTACATATTGAAGTTGAAGCAGGGGACAAGAAAAAACAGAATAGAACATAATTTATTGTATAGGATGGTAATTCATGAATCCTAAATCAAATGGATACTAACTCTTGGCTCTTGCAGAATCTTCTCACCCACTATATCCTCCAACCCAATTTCTAGATCACTATTCTCTCTTTGCTTTTTCCATCCCACGTGCCAACCTGATGTATCTTGGTTAATATCCGAAGAGTAATCAGCAACAGTGGAAACTTGGCTGCTAATCTTTGGACGCACAAACAAAGAGAGAAGAAGTAGAATAGAAGCCATGGCATGGAGAATGAAACCCAAGTTTAAGTTCAATTTAACATACCAACTAATCCCTCATTTGTTTATATATATAAGTAGAGAGATGTTGTTGATCACTCACCAAGAATTGATGCAAAGTTTGATTTTTTATTACAACAAAATTGCACTTGGAAACGGAGCTACAGAAGTTGGTTGGGAGTTGTTGCTTTATGGGTGCTCTTTTCAACACCTGTTTTTTTGGACTAATTATGGGGTGTCATAAGCTCACCAGTAGAAGATGATGACCACCCCACTTTCAACCATGCATTCTTACGGTGTATTTTATAAAATTATAATATTGAGCTGACATGTTCCCTATCGTCCATATTTTTCTGATAAATTAAGGACATCTCTTTGAATGACATCAATGTTGTGTTGTGTCACATGATAATTTCCTATAGTGTCTTAAAGTCAAACCAACTAAATTACTTTATAGAAATATATACACTACTATTAGAGGCACCAAATCAAACCTATTAAAGACCTGATATATGGAATCATCTTTCCCTTTCTCATCACTCTATCTTTCAGAATAGCAGCCCAATCACATTTTGATGCAACGAATTCTCTTCCTAATTTTTGTTAAGTAGCCTTGTTTAAACCTTCACATGATCTGATGACAATGCCAGCTCCATATTTGGGAGCACACATTTTCCACCATGCCACAATCACCAATTTTACATTACTAATAGATCCGTCCAAATAAAATTATGGATGCAAGCATCTAAATGCTTAAGATTTTTAGGCCAAGCGTTTACCCGAAAACTATGATGAAAAATGCTCTGAAAAAGCCACTGCAGAGAAAACATCACTACCTACAATGTGCCAAAGAAACTGATAAAAATTGGCCCCAAGTCCATCTAGATTGGGTGAAGCATCAGAATTCATCTTAAAAACAACCTCCTTTCCTTCCTCTTTAGAAGGAATCTTCTATAAAGAAATGATAATTGCTTTTATTTATGTGTCCAGAAAATATATACAAGTATATGGAGACTTTTTCTCCTAATTACAAGCTACCTATGTGATGATTCACTAATCATGGGATTCTATCATTATCAAGTTAATTATGTAAAATTATGATGAGATTCTATCATTCAAGTTGGTAGGTGAAGATCATGAACCTCCAACTTACGTCACAACGTCAAAAAATGTTCCTTACCCAGTGCCTTCGTAAAAATATCTGGGAGATAGTACTGTGTCGGCACATACGAGGGACTGATTATCCTAGCTTGTAATTTTTCTCGTACAATGTGGCAGTCTATCTCAATGTGTTTTGTGCGTTCATGAAATATTGGGTTTGTTGTTATATGCAAGGCCGCCTGATTGTCACAGAAAAGTCGAGCTGGCAGGTTACATGGCACCTTCAAGTCCTGCACTAGATATCGCAAGCAAACTATCTCCAAACAAGTATTGGCCATCGTGCGGTATTCTGCTTCCGCGAATGATCTCGATATATTTGTCTGTTTTTTTTTATTTCCATGAAATAATAGAAGAACCAAGAAAAATACAATGCCCAGATACTGATCTCCGAGTTGTCTGACAACCTCCCCAGTCTGAGTCGTAATAAGTTGTCAATGTCAGATTGTTCTCGGATGGCAATAGCAATCCTTGACCCGACGATCCTTTGATGTACTTCAGGATGTGAATTGCGGCATCCCAACGAGGTTTCCGTGGAGCATGTATATATTGACTTAGAGTCCAAACCGAAAACACTATGTTCGACCGAGTAACCGTGAGGTATATCAGTCGTCCCACGAGCCGCTTGTATTTGACTGGATCCTTTAACAACTCTCCATCGTCCGGTATGAGTTTTAGGTATTGCTCCATTGGAAATTTGTATGGGCGAGCACCTGTGAGTCCCGCATCCTGCAAAATATCAAGCACGTATTTCCTTTATGACATGTAAACACCAATTTTGGAACGGGAAAATTCAATCCCTAGAAAATATTTCAAGTCTCCAAGATCTTTAATGCGAAATCGTCGTAATAGATAGTCTTTAAGACACTGCATTTCTGTCAGATCATTTCCTGTTAAAAGAATATCGTCCACATAAATCAAAAGGACAGTAAATAATTAGCCATCCTGTTTTGTGAATAAAGAGAAGTCTGCCTTGGACTGCTGAAATCCTGCAGATTTAATCACATGAGAAAATGTTGAAAACCATGTCTAGGATGCCTGTTTGAGACCATAAAGGGATTTGTTGAGTCGACATACAATGTTCTCCCCCCTGTCGACGATGCCCGGGCGACAATTCCATGTAAATAATTTTGTGCAATTTGTCGTGTAAGAAGGCATTTTGCACGTTTAACTGGTGAATAAACCAACTTTTGGCTGCTGCAATGGTGAGGAGACACCTCAAAGTTGTTAATTTTGTTGTTGGTGAAAAGGTTTTGCAATAGTTGACACCTTCAATCTGAGTGTACCCCTTTGTGACAAGGCGTGTCTTATATCTGTGATGCTGACATCCGATTTGTACTTTATTTATAGACCCATTTGCATTTGATGGGTTTCTGCCCGACAAGTAACGACGTCAGGGTCCACGTTTGATTTAGCCGTAACACGTTTGATTTAGTTGTAAGGCGGAAAGCTCTTTGTCCATTGCTTTTTGCCAATTTTGATAGCTTGAACATAAGTGTGAGGTTCTTTGGTGCGTGTGATGTTAGCAAGATATGCACTATGTGTAGAAGAAAAATGTGAATTAGAAAGAAAATGATGCATAGGATACCTGGTTCCGATCGACCGTTATTGGGTAGTGGTCGAATGATTGGCTTGGGATCCTGTCACGTAGTCTTGAAGCCAGGTAGGTGGGGTTGATGTGCGACTTGATCGTCGAACAGGAAAGTTGGCTGAAGAAGGTTCGATATTGGTATTGGGTTTCCTGGCGTGGGAGAAGAAGGTTGGTCTACTGGAGTTTCAAGCGCATTGTGACAAGTAGAAGAAGATGGTGGATCAAGTGAATGTTGGACTGGAGTTGGTAAGTCAGTGTCAATAGCGGGCAGAATATCTTGCAATGAAGGTGAGGGTTGCGTTCGAGACTGTTGGCAGAATGGGAAAACACTTTCATGGAAGATGATGTCCCGACTTGTAAAAAATGTGTCTGCATCTATATCAAATAATTTGTATCCTTTTCTATTGCAAAGATAACCAATGAAGATGCATTGTAGAGCGTGCAGATCAAATTTTTGCTTAGGTGAAACAACAGTTGCGTAACAGAGGCAACTGAACGTTTTTAGGTGGGAAAGTGAAGGTGACTGATTATATAGTAGCTCAAATGGTGATTTATTTTTTAGTAAAGGTGATGGCAAACGATTAATGATATATGTTGCGGTTAAAACACATTCCCCCCAAAATTCTAATGGTAAATGGGATTGAAATAGGAGGGCTCGTGCTGTGTTTAAAATGTGTCTATGTTTGCGTTCTACTACTCCATTTTGTTGAGGAGTGTAGACGCAAGTGCATTGACATTCAATACCTTTTTTGAGGAAAAAATTATGCATGGAAACAAATTCCAATCCGTTGTCAACACGGATGGTTTTAATAGATGCCTTGAATTGATTTTGCGCAAATGTAATGAATGATTATAAGAGATGTTGGGTTTCCGATTTGTGATTCATAAGAAATAACCAAGTACATCTAGTGTAGTCATCAACTGTAGTGAGAAAAAAACATTTTCCAAAATGAGTCGGGGGTTTATGAGGACCCCAAATGTCACAATGCAATAGATTAAATGGAGAATGAGATTTTATTGTGCTTAATGGAAAGGGTAGCCTTGTCTGTTTAGCTTTAGGACAAATACTACAATTATTATGAATGGAAATGGAATTTTGATTGATAGGTAGTAATGAAGATGCAAGTTGACGTGCCAGAGAAGGATGTCTGAGGCGCTTGTGCCATAAATCAGGGTCAGCCGAAACTTGAGATGTGCGGGCTTGGTTTTGAAGAGGGGACATGTAGTATAAGCCTGCGTATTGTTTACCTGAGCCAATCATCCTCCCTGTAGCCAAGTCCTGCAAAACGCAATCATGTGGAAAAAGAACGACATAACAATTTAGTGTACTGGTTATCTTACTATCAGACATGAGATTTAAATTAAAAGAAGGAACACAAAGAACATCTTTGAGAGTGATATTCTCATTCAATTTAATCATGCCCGTAGATGAGATGGTCCCTGTGGGCAAATTAACATTTGGAATAAATGATGATGAAGTGTGTGTGAAAAATTGTGAATCAGATGTAATGCGATCGGTTGCTCCGCTATCCAAAATCCATGATTTCGTAAAAGCAGAATTAATAGACGAGTTATGAGCAAACAGACCTGCAACATTTGTAAACGCTTCACTTTTACCATAATTATTGTTGAGTGAGTAAACAGCCTTTGCTAATAGCTGAATTTGCTCTGTAGTGAAACTTGTATAAGGTTTCCATCAGACTCGTTGTTGTCATGTGGTAATGAAGAGGAATCTGCCATGTTTGTCGATGAATAGGAGCCTTTGGGGTTATTTTTGCTTCGCTGCTGTTGGGCATTGCGCCCATTGGAGTTCCATGTCCCATTCTTTATGCGACACCTATCCTTCGTGTGTCCTCTTTTATCACAGTATGTGCAATGAAATTTCAAAGTAGGACATTCGTCTATGGTATGACCTGGTTTGTTACAGTGTTCACACGTCTTAGCTTTTGATTGCTTCCAATTGGCAGATCAGCCCTGCACTGATGCCACGATTGAAAAATTCTCGCCAGGATCCGAGTTCATCTATTGTTGGGTATCTTCTTGCACAATCAGAGAGTACGCTTGTCGGACATTTGGTAGAGGATTCATGACGAGAACATTGGACCTAATTGTTTTAAACGAATCATTCAAACCCATGAGGAATTGTATTAGTTTATCTTCTTCCTTCTCGTTCTAGTGCTTCTTTGTCTGATAACAAACTATAGGTGAACGATATAGCTCGAGTTCATCCCACAACGCTTTCAGTTTGATGTAGTATGAAGCCACTAACATCGTACCTTGGGACATGGTAGCTATTGCCTTCTTAATTTGAAAAATGGCTGGCGCATTTTTCTGCTCGAACTGGTCGTAGAGATCTTCCCAAACTTGATGGACGGTCTTCGCGTGAACTATCCCTGCGACTATCTCTGCCTCGATGGAGTGACTTAACCATGAAAGAATCATGGAATTACATTGATTCCATAATTCAAATTTGGATGGATCATTTTCTCATGACGACATTTCTAGTGTGCCATCAACAAATCCGAGTTTCTTCTTCACCGTGAGTGCGTGTACCATTGCTATCTTCTAGGATTGATAACTGACACAGTTCAATTTGGTCAACACCAACATGTGTCCAGGTTGGTCCGAATGATGAACATAGAAGGGATCAGTTGGGTCCATGGCAGCTGACTTGACAGCATTACGGGTGCCTTCTTCGCGAGACATGATTTCTTATGTAGCTGATAAAAATGGAGAGGTTGTTAGAGCACCAAGATCGGTGCTCTGATACCATATAAAGAAATGGTAATTGATTTTATTTCTGTGTGTTTATATCAGTCCATGTACAAGAAATATATACAAATATATATACAAATATATAGAGACTTTCTCTCCTAATTACAAGCTAATTATGTGGTGATCCACTAATCATGGAATTATATCATTATCAAGTTAATTATGTACAATTATGATGGGATTCTATCATTATGTACAATTATGATAATCATTATTTCCTTAATATCTTCACCAAATCGTTGTTCTCTTCTTCCGAAACCAGATTAGGAATCACCTTACTGACCAAACCATTTCCCACACATTCATTACTCATATCAAACACATTTCTAAAGTAGGAAACTCATGTTGTTCTAACTGCGCCCCACTAATTAGTTATTCACCAACTTTAAGAACCAAGATATGCTTTGTAACCTGTCTAACCTTTGAAATTTGATGAAAAAACTTTTGCCTACAATTGATAAGCAGAAAATAAAGTGCTCATACAAATTGATTGGTACCCTTTCTCAACTTTGAACTTGAGCTGTATGCAAGAACCCACAAATCCAGAAAGAAAACTAAACTAGCTTCCTTTTAAGTCGTTCAATCCCAATAAAACATCCCAATGCTCAGTTTCTTTTAACATGGAACACTCTATACTTGTTTATCTGATCAACAAGTAGACTCTCTAAAATAATGAAATATTAAAAAGATTCATATACAATGAGAATTTTGAAACTAGAAAAACAAAATAAAACATTAAATAGTTTAATGAATTGTTTTAGATATTTAAATAAATAAAACTAATTAAATACCTATATTGTATCCACTCTTATTTAAAAACTACTTGTAAATAACTGTTATAGAAGTGGTAAAGATTCAGTTAAATTAACTTTACTACAAGAGATATGTAGTTTAAATTATGCCTAAACTCTTATCCATATGCGTAAGTACCTCTATGTGTAAGGCAAAAAGCATTATAAGTAGTTGAAAATAATAGGGAAATTTCCAATATGATGTATTTTTATTGAGAAACTCCCATAATATAAAAAGAAGCTTTTACTTAAATGAACAAATCATGCCAAACAATCTGTCAAGTGAGCACGATTTCACTATAAAGACGTTGTGCCACTTAGACACAACTTTAGTTTGTCGAAGTTGAAGTCATGCACGACAACAACGACTCTTTGCAAGTTTAAAATCGTATCAGGCAAAGACAACTTTAGTATAAAGTGACATTGCACTGAAGTTATGCTAAGGTGCCACGAGTTTTGTTTCAGTAAATCTTTTTGTTATTTATGTAATTTTAAGTTACGAGAGTATGTATAATTTTATATTATGAAATGAAAAAATTATACAAGATGTAATAGTTTGATAAGTCAGTAATATTGATACAAGGAAATGCCGAACAAATTTTAGAATTTTTTGACAAGTGTATCTATGTAACCTAAAAGTCTAAAATATAAAAATTGCCTAAAAATACTAAAAAATAAAAAAAATAATGGTAAACGGTGAACTTTGGGAAATTGTGGAGTCTCAATTCCCTTCAGGTATTGTCCATCGCATTTCTTACCTCATTTCAAACAACTTTCCTTTTTAATGTGTTTCAATTTGAGTTCTCTGTCAAAAGTCATAACCATTTAAAGTTATTTTCCCACCAAATATAGAAAACTCAAAATCTATGATAATTATGTCATGTAAGGACACCACTATCAAATATACACTAAAAGAAGTTATCAAGAAAAAAATTAGATAAAAAACAAACTTTTAACTATTTTAATCGATTTTACAAAATTGGCTACGATGACATGATTCAAAGCCTATCATTTATTTATCCTCTACTAACTTAAAACCACATAAAAAAATAACAAAAAAATTTTCCAAACACAAGTCGTGGCATCCTAGAATGACTTTAGTACAATGTCATGTTGTATTAAAGTTGTCTTTACTAGACATAGTTTTAAATTTGCACATAAGTTATACTTATCATGCACTACTTCAACTTTGACAAATTAAAGTCGTATCTAGGTGGTACGATTTCTTCATAATGAAATCGTGCTCTTGTGCCATGACTTGCTTGTTTACATAAATAAACGTCCATTCTAAAAGTTTATATATAAAATTGTAACAAAATAGAAAATTAACCAAAATAATAATTGTTCCTATCATATTAAAATTTTATCTAACATTTACATGTAAATTAGTTAAAAGGTCTTATTTTATTATATGCTTGTAATTTTAAAGATTAAAATATGTAAATGTATCACGCGCACAACACATATTATTTAATTGAATTTATTATAATCTCAGCATAGAAATTAGAATAAAAATTAATTTTGATTGAGGTTATATTTAGCGTTTTCAACATAGTTTTAACTTCCATTAAGTGTCATAGTTCGTCTTTCTCCAAGTAGATCAACGTCACTAACAAATTATTGAGGTAGTTCATAAACCCATATTACTACCAACGATTTCAAAACCCATGTTACCAATAAACCCATGTTACTACCAACGATTTCGAAACCCATGTTACCACAAACTATTTTTAGACCCTTGTTACTATCAGCAGTTTCTAGACCCCTACTATTGTCAGCGATTTCTAAACTTCCGTTACTACCAACGATTCTTAACCCCTGTTAATTTCATTTGTTGTACTTTTTGTAATGCATATACAAATCCTGAATCAACTTAAAAATAATATAAGACAAAACTTAAAAATGATATAAGACAAAGATTTTAAAATTTTGGTACTTATTATAATTGAATGTAACATTTATAAAAATAACAATGAACAAAATCTATCACTTTAAGGTAAATTAACGTAAATAATAAAATTTAAAGATTAAAACTAACGAAACATTACAATATCATTTGTTCTTAATTATAAAATTAGACATAATAAAAACCTAAATAATACTTTTCAATTATTTTTGATATTGATTGTATATTTATTATAAACATTCTCTTAATTAGACATCTAACATATATAATATAATTATAATTTGTAGCATTTAAATTATAATATAAAAATATTTATTTATTTATATCTAAGATTTAAATATTATCAATAATACATTAAAGATAAAAAAGTTATGAAACAACCAATAAAATTAATCAAATTAAATAATATTAAAACTCATAAGCAATATTCAATCATAAAAGAATATATATTGTAATGTATTCTGATATTAGTTTTTAGTTTATCTGACTAATTATCATATTACTGGACCTGAAATTATGAGTGTTATTAAATTATAAATATTATCGAACAATAAAAAAATAAAAATATAAAATTTTAATATATAGCAGACTAGATATGTCTATTTTAGAAAATGCAAGAATATTCCCTTAAATATATATATATATATATATATATATATATATATATATATATATATATATATATATATATATATGAGAATATTTTTATTTTTTCTAATATATATATATATATTGTTCTCTATTTATAAATTA
>Ga0099824_1005758_pt1 | contig 17342 bp, 4 predicted proteins | sample SiratrowhiteBW_FD_76837 | JGI IMG/M metagenome (GOLD analysis project Ga0099824, IMG submission 76837) | Root nodule microbial communities of legume samples collected from California, USA - Siratro white BW | ecosystem: Host-associated > Plants > Roots > Nodule | place: USA: California... | reverse complement strand
TTGGTTTTTTTTTTTTTTTTTTTTTTTACATAAAGATCTTCTTATTTAAGAGGGCTATAAAACAAAAATACCGAAAATAATACATACCTTGTGCAGGTGAAACTTCACTTCACCAACAGTTATGATAATATCTGTAGCCAATTCAGATGATATATACCTGCAAAAATTGGAATTGAATTGATTAGCTTATAAAAAAAGCAACTTATTCAGGTGGTGAAAAACATGACAACGAGGGGATCACTGAAGCCTCACTCTAAAATATAATTAAACCACATCCACTGGAACATGCAAGATCATGTCACATCATCACAAATAATGGCAGAAGAAAATTAGTTCAGTCGAACACTTGCAGCCACGAGTATTAAACAAAGATGAATGCTGTTCAGCATAATGTGACAAAAAAGTAGTTATGTTTTACATCTTGAAAGCAATCAAACAGGTCCAAAACCCAGAAAGGTATTTCACAACCCCCAGAGAATATCTCATGCATTATAATGCCAGAAATTTAAACATCTGAAATCTCTGATTTTGAGGAATTGGGAAGCATTCAATTTCATTTGTCGAACATACAAGGACGATTGTGTTCACACAGCAGAAAAATCATCACATTAAAGTCCCCAGCAAAATAAATACCTAGAGACACATCAAAATTAATATCAACTGTCCAAACTCCAAACGTGTTTCTCACTTTTCAATTAACTACATACATATACCACATGCATGACAGATGACACTTCGTTGTCGCATACGGTTCGCAACAGGCTGAAAATCCACACAGAATCCATCCACAAGTGAGAGTCTCAAACCTTATCTTCCATACACAAGGTGGTAAGAAAAGTATAAGTACAACACTGTGCGTAATAATAAATATACTAATAAAATAGGTTATGCATTATCCTATGATTTAACATGCTGGGAACTCCATACACACTTTACCAATATCTGGACCACAAACTAATAAAAAATTTCACAACTCGAATTCAGGACCACCTCCGATTCAATAAATTTCACTCTCTCTTCTTTATCATACCAACAAAACAGCGTGTTAACATTACTTCAGGGCGGTTATGCAGACAAAAATAATAGCTTTTTATGAAGGAGAGCATTTCAGTAATGAAACTCTAACTAGAAGTACACTCGAACACTTCAACGACCAACAAAATCATCTTAGTTCATATTCAGTGCCAGATAACAGGAACCCAACCCACATTAACTTCATTCCAGATGCAAAAGAAAAAAACATAACAAAGAACCCAACAACATAGAAAAACACGAAACAACATAAAAACCTTAAAATCAAGAAAGATGCTAAAAAGAAGAAGAACCGACCTGACAGATTTTCCGTCAGCTTGAAGAGCATCAGGCTTGGAACCCAACTTCATAAACTTCATTGTTTTAGCTTTCTAATTACTCTCCTTCAAACCCACCTCAAGAAAAAACTATATAGTATATTATAAAACAAAAAAAAAAGAAACTTTTTTTTTCAGTTTGAGTCAAAACGACAAGGCAGACCACCGTTTGGTTCGTTTCCTGCCATGCCAACAGAGGCACGAAGAAGCGCGCGTGCGTGCGTAAGAACGTGCGTGTGAAGGGTAGTACTAGTATGTAAGAAGACGAAGAGAAGATGGTAGTGAAGCTTGGGAGGTAAAGTGAAGTAGTTGTTGGGAGAAGAAGTTGAGGTGGAAGGGAAGGTTGTGGAAGCGTGTTAGCGAGTGGAATGAATTGAATGCGGTAATTGGTTATTTAATTTTTGTTAATTTGGGAGAAAGATGGCGTGAGAGATGGGGGGGTTGTAATGGAAGAAATAAATGGTCGCCGCCTTTGGTTTAAATGAAAGCGATTCTGTGAAGATCTTGGTTGGGGGCGCGAATCTCAAGAGAAGAAGAAGAAGGAAGAGAGGAGAAGAGAAGGGTTGGTTTGGTTTGGTTTTTGTGGTAAAAGGGAAGGAAGGTTAGAGAAGAGCGTTTGCAGAAGAAGAGTGTGGGAAGGAGGGAAAGTTAGAGAGAGAAGGTTGTGTTTGGTTGGTTTGGGTTTGAGGGTAATGTGATATAGTGTTGTTATGTAGGGAGTAGGGGACTATGGTGACAGGGTGGCTCAGAGGTACTTTATGAGCCTTTATGTTTATGTTTATGTTTTTCTCTATCCCCAGAAAGCACGCCATCTTTTTCTTTTTACCCTTTTCTCCTTCTCTTTTCTTCTATTTTCAATTTTTTTTTTAGATTTTAAGAAAATAAAAGTATAAGAATTTGTTTTGATGTGTTGAACGAAAAAGCGTGGGACTTTTGGCATGGATGGGTTATGTACTTTCCCTTTCGTCATTCATTGAGATGCCACAAAGTTCACAATACATGAGATGCCACTGCCACAATTCGTCACGGTTTTGTTTTGTTTCGTTTCGTTGTTAAAAGGAGTGTAATAATCCACTCTTCTCTTGCCAATATTGCATCCTACAACCATCTTTCGGATCTTATGCCACTTTTTCATACCTTTTTCTTAATAAAAAAATCACATATATATATAAGTATGATCAAGAGATGTTTTTCTTTTATTTGATAAGTGGTGGGTATGGAAGCAACCTTTTGATAGAAAAATGTTATATCATACAAAAAACCGAAAAATCAATATCTCAACACTTTTTTGTTATCATTGTTTGTCTAGTTTTCAAATTTTTACCATTTATACATGTAATATTATATGATAAAGAGAAAAGTAAATTCGGTAATTGAAAACATGCAAGTTTATAAATTTTTAATTATTATATAGTTTTAATTGTTTTTGAAAATAATGAAAAATCGCGTACCAAATAATACGTAATATATTTTGATATTGAACTCACATGTTAAAATATTATAATTGTGTGAAGAGGAAATATTAAAATATATGTATACTGATTTCACATGTTAAAAACAATATAATGAAAATTTTAATCCTAACATTCTTCACGCGTTATTAAAAAACAATCAAAATTTTAATTTAAAAATATTTGCTAATCATTGAAATTTACTACCAACTTTGACATCTTATTCTAAGTTTAAGTATTCATCAACATCTACCAACTTTACACGTTATGGAATATCTTTTATAGTTTGACATTGTCTTGAAAAGTCACTTTATAAGTTTGAACCGCTACATATATTTCATACATGTAATTGAGTTAATGTCAATATGTAAAATGAGATTCTATTGTTTATAAGTTTTGTTATAGAATATTTTTTGTAGTTTGAGATTGTCTTAGATAGTCAGCGGATAAATTAAAACTTTTTTAATGGAATGTGTCCCATAATTTGAAATATCTTCTAATTAATATCAGTAAATATATTTCGTAGTAGAATTTACTTACAAAATTTTGTCATTAAAATGATACGGTTTATATAAATATTAATGTACTAAAGTTCTTTGAAAAAAAAAATATGTTTTAAATGAGACGAGTTAATAGAACAATATTTAAAATATTGATATGAGATCAATTATAAAATTTATGAAAGTTAAATTAAGTACTAGTTTTTGTAATCTTAATACTAGAGCGAATTTCTGTGTGAGAACTTGAAAGTTACCAAATTAAGATAAATAATTCGTTAAATATTTATTTATTTGAACGTTATTTCGAAGATTATCCACTACTCGAAACTTTAGTAGAGCATAAAAAAGAAATGACGTTTAATTCAAAGCGTCTCTCCAAACTAGTCTCATAAGTCACAAGGAAATCTGAAATTAAAAACAAAAAGCATAATTTTTTAAATTTATAGGTTTGAAAATAATTAATGGGGTGTTTTGTCCTTGGGATATAGTAGTAGTTATTATTATTATTCCATCAAGTTTTACAAAACTTAAATAAATGTGATTAAGCCCATATACATATTCATTCGAGTTTAACAAATAGGTTTTTGTAAATGGAAAAAAGTATACACTATTAATTAACAGTAAAATTTTGAAGACGGATACTATAAAACTGATTTTTTTAGTTCATACATTGATGTGTGATTTGATGTGCATGTATATGAAAAGAATGTAAGTAGCAAAAATGGTGATAGAATAAAGTGTTATGTTTGTGTTTAATTAGGGTTTAGGTACATATCATAATCTCACTGTCTTTTTCTTATTTAATTTATTCGTACCATGCATCTCGCTATCTTTCCAACTTGTACACTGCAAGAATGAAGTGATGCACGATATTTATTCAAAGGAATTTAGAACGTAATTTTTGATAGAAGAAAATAAAAGAAGTTGGTCCCACAATTTATTTTTATTTGACATAATGAGAAAATAACCATATAATAAATTATCTGAGTTCTCTGATTCTGCATCTATCTGTCCAGAAAAACAAAGGGTGAATGAATGTAACGTTGGAAATGGTTGGAAATGGTTATCTTTAGTCACTTCGAAGGATGATGGTTTTGTTTGAATCCGACAGGGGAAAGAAGGAGGTGGAATTGAGGTCTCAATCAGCACATTCTTTCTTCTTTGCCTTGTTGATGTTGTCATGGTCACAATCCTGAAACGTCATATCTCAATCACAAACCCTAGATTGATGCACGTAGTAGGAAGGTTCAGAACAACTTGCATGCCATGGATGAATAGGTTCCTACAAATTCAAATAAATGCTCTTCACCTTCTCCAAATCTGTGAAGTAACTAAGATCCTTACTCACAGACAATTCTCACCTATTTTATTCTATTCTCAGACTAGTTCTCAAGGAGTGTCAATACTGTTCCAAGTATGCACCGGTTTTTTTCCTGAAGGAAAAATATAGCATATTTTACTATTTTTTTTCATACTGAATTACATTTACTATTTAGTGTTTAACTTTCTTAAATTATACTAATCTCATTTGCTTAAAAAATATATGTATAACTTTTATTTATTTTACTATAAAAAGTTACAATTTAGTGTAGATAATAGTGTGGGATTTGTTTCGCATGTTCGGCCGAATCTAAAATCATGTATCATTATTCATTAGTTTTGAATTTTGACAGTTAACTTTAACTGGTATATGTTAAAACGATATTATTTCATTACTAAATTTTAAATTTTTTAATTAAATAAATTTAAAGTTAATGATAATGCGTTTTTTATTTTAAAATTTGTTTAATTTAGCATCAGGTTTAGTCAGTACTAAAAGAAATATATTTTTAATACTAATTTAATTGGTGTTGGTGTGGCTGGCAACATTACTTTTAAAGAAAAAAATTCATGCAACATTTCTATCTTTATAATAAAAAAATAGACAAAAAGAAATTGTAATGAATAAATAAAATGAGCTTGAATGAAAAAGATGATATAGATAAATAAGATAACTGTGAATGAAAAAATAAATATAAATAGAAAAGATAAATGTGGATGAAAAAACTGAGCGTGGACGGGTATAAATAAAAAAATGAATATTAAAAAAAAGTTGAGTATATTTATATATAAAAGAAAAAAAATTATGAGATAATTTGTGAAATTTAAATATAATCCTTTTCATTAAAAATAATTCATGATTTCTATCTATTCTCACCAATACCTATAAATTCAATTCATAGTATATAAATTAATCTCATCTTAGTTAATCTTGATAAGATATATTATATTAATATCAGTTTAATCAACACTAACTTAAGTAAATAATAAAATTAGAGTTAATCTAACATATATTAACTTAAACAAAATATAAATATTAATCAAAATTATAATAATATTAACTAAATTCGTATTAACCTTATTTATTTTTAATATTTATTTTAATTAATATTAATTAAGTAAGTATTTTGTTATATTTGCACATATTTCATTTCTTAAATAGTTAGAACGGACTTAAAGTTAAACCAATTTTATTATCATAATAAACATTTATTTAATAACAAACACATTATACATAATATAAAATTAAATTTAAAAATAATTAACTTTAAAATAATCCGATTTTATTATTATAATAAACATTTATTTAATGACAAACACATTTTACATATTACAAAATTAAATTTAAAAATAATTAACTTTAAGAAATAATCCCTTTACATCACATTTATGTCACACTTTAAGGAATGCATGTTCTAAAACACTATTATTTGAAAGTTAATTTCAAACTGAGATAATTTCATGTTTAAAGTTTTCTTGTGTTTTAGAACATGCATTATTATTCACTTTTACATTCACGTCCATCTTTTAAATTTAAAAACATTATAAATTTTCAAATCCTTTCGTTTCGCATTAAATTATTTCTAGATTTACACGATAATTGTTTTTATTTTCTTTTAAATCTACTAGCTAAAGATAATTGAGTGGAGGTCTAACTCGGTTGAAAAGACTTTCGGTCACAGTAAGTTTTTCTTTTATATTTAGATTTCATGTTCTCATTTGTCTGTTTTGCTTTCACGTTTAAAATAATTACATATATGATTAATTAAGAAAAGATAAGTATTTGTTAGTCTAAATTCATTAGAGTGTGTTTAATTGTTATATTTGACTTTTAAGAAGTAACTTAGATGATTTATGGGTAACTTTAACTTTTTTTTTTATGAGTAGATACATTCGAAAGTAAGAGATTCATAACTTTATAAGCTAGAGAAAATAACTCAGATTTGGAATTTAGATATGAAATTATGTTAGTTTTAAGAAAAAATTCAACTATATTTTAAAATTAATTTATACAATTATTATGAAGAATTGTTTTGATTGTAGAATTCAACCAAACATTGGTTAAACTGTTTGAGTGTAACTTGTTTTAGTGAATTGAATTTTTGTTATATTAAAGTTCAAATTTATAATAAAATATAAAATATGATTTCACAAGCATTGGATGTGTGTGTGTGCGTGTGTTTTTTTGAAAATGATAAACATTGAATGGTGCACTGGAAGAGGTCTTGAACTACATTTATATGGACAATTTGAACAACATTTATAGAAGTTTTGAACTAGAAGAAGCCATGCCATTGAAAGGAATTGAAGAAGAAGGAAAAGGACAATAAGCAAATGACAACATAGAATATAGAAAGACAAGGGATATTGAAAGTAATTAAGAGATGAAGATATATATTTAAAAAATACAAAAATATAGCAAGAGACCATTTAATCAAATATATCACATATGAAAGAGTGGGAGAAGAATTTCTTTGAATAGTTTATTTTAGTGACATTCGGTTCTGACATTGGAAACTTTCATCAATATTTATGTTGAAAAGGTTTTCCTACATAGTTTGTTCCAGGTTTCACTAGAAGCATATATGAAACTGACACCTTGGTGCTGATGAACCTTTCCAATGAGAAAAAAAAATACTTTTGGAAAACCCACCTTCACATGCAATTAGATTTTAATAATTAAAGAATAATTTTGGTGGGTTCAGAAAAAAAAAATATCACTCTTTCAAAAGAAAACAAAGCTAAATTCTTTGTCATTTTCTGGTGATTTAATCTGTTATAAAAATTAAAATATTTTATACAAATCGCAATTTTGTGACAAAAAAAAAGGAGCAAATAGTGGAAAAACTACAGGAATAAAAATATCTTTGTAATGTCTTTGTCTGACAAAAAGATATTAAAATAATCATGTTCTTTTTAATGCTTATGAATACTTGACCTATAAAGCAAAATAACAATTAATAACATAAGATTAGTTATAATTAAGGACCACAATCAAAGCAAAATGGTCCTCTCACCACATGCATTTGATAAAGACTAACAAAATGCGTCATCGTTTTAACCTAAGACCGCCATGTACCACAAAGGACTAAAGGGGATAAGATAAGATGAATATATGTTCAACATCAGATTCAATTTACACTGTATAATTTCAATTCTTAATTTTATTATTGTGAATTAAAACAAAAATCTTCTTTACCAGGATTGAGTGTGTTTGTTTATTTATTTTAGGATATATATAGTAAAATTAACTTTAAATGGACATGTACTTTAAAGATTCTTCTTTACCATGACTTATTCTGTGTTCATGAACTTAAGCCAAACTGCACGAGATTCTGCCAGTCAGTATGACAAGCTTGAGACTCGGTATGTTTCAGAATACCCGAAAAGGAAAATTATATTGTTTGATATAGTTTTGCTCAACTTAACCGAAATTGTCCCTATTATCAAAATTCAGTAAACCAAACTATTAAAAAATGAAACTATTTTTTACAATTTGTTTAATCTTATTATTTCAAAAATATATCTACAGTAGTTTAAATATGAGCAGCTCATATTCAATAAATAGGATTAAGGATAGTTTTAAAGGAATGTAATTTTTTAATACGAAATCAAAGTTAATCTACCTAGAGTATGTTTACTTAACATGGAATTAAATACTTTTGTTGAAAATATTTTTTCTTAAAATCAGATTTTAAATGTAATTAAACCTTATGATACTTGGAAAATGATGTTTTAAGTGATTAGATATATTTAATGTGGCTTTAGATATTGATTAGACAACAGTACACTAGTATATAGTATGATAAATTAATAAATATCACCAGGATAATTAAAAGTTTACTATACATAACTACACTAATCTACTAATATGATTGTTCAAATATTGAAATACTGATGAACTAATTAATTGACACTCTTCTTATATATATATATATATATATATATATATCCAAATATAAATAACCTAAATTTCACTATACTCCTATTTATACTTTTTTTCATAATTCCTAGTGTTATATATAGTCCAAGCAAAAAAAGTAATATAAGATTTTATTTTCTCATACTCCTCTTCCCAAACTATTTTGACAGTATACGGACGGGAAAAAAAATATGTATCTAACTTATGGATGAAACAAGTAATAGATTTTAGATGAGTACTTTTAATATATACTTGCAAATAATAAATAGTTTTATTTTAATTAGTATCTTGTTATATGGATAATAAATATCGTCCTCCTCATCTTACTTATTTGTTTTAAATATCTAGTTATTAAAATTGTGGAAATCATACACATAATCGATTCTTAGGAATTAAAATATAAGTTCAAAGTCATAATTTAATGAATACGAGAAAATTGACTCACATATAATAGAAAATTTACAAGCATTAAATTTTTAGGTTTTAGATTAAAAGTCATACCACGATATTTTCTGTTCAACTTTTTTCTGGTGATGAATTTTCTCAAAGTATTCTTAACGGATGTCTAATTTCCATACTTTAAAAGAGTTTATATATAATCACATTTTATAAACCTTTAAAGTGGAAAAAAAAAAAGTGAAACTCGTGCGCATGAAAGTGTGAATCTCATTTGATTTTTCTTTTGCACATCTTAGTTCATTCTATTGAATATCAATTTTTCTTTTTTCTATACCATTTATTTATTTTTTCAAAACCTAGTGTAACCTAAGGAGAACTATTAAAATATGTGAGCATTTAGGTCAAATCTTTATTTTCATTAGATGATAATAACGTAAATTTTTAAAGTAATTGTATTATTATCTATGACTATAAAAAGATTCAAAAATATTATCAAACACGATTTTAAATATAACTTTTGTTATTCACCACAATTCATTAATAATTCAAAAATTCTTATTTTAAAAAACTATGTTTCATAAATATAAGTTTTTATTTTTTTTTATTTTTCGCCACAAACAAATTATCGTGTTTGAAATACACGATTTTGATTCATATAACTCTTTTTATTAATGAAGCGAAATCATGTTTATCGAGTACAACTTCAATATTAAAAACAGAAATCACATTTATAATGGTAAAAAAATTATATATATTAAATACTAGTTCTACGCAATAATAAATTAAAGGTTCAAGTCATATCCACACAACAAAATTCTGCAATGCAATACAAAATAGTGATTCTCAAATACAAATTACCCAATTTTACAATTAATTTTTCAAATGTGTCTATTCTAATAATATCTTCAAAATATCACATCATAATAATAATTTTTCAATATAAAAAGTTATTAGAAACAAATAGATTTTGTAACTCTATATTCTCTTCTCCATGAAATTTAAACCATCATAGTATAAGAAATTACTAAAACACATATATTTCCAATTCTATATGCCCGATCTAATATTTTATTTTGCTTGAAGCATTTAAATATGAAATGAGATGTATGGAGAATGTGAAGCTAGCATGTGTGATGCAAGTGGCTTCCACATGGGTCCACAAAATCCTCTAATCATAAGTTAGGCAAAATGCTCATACTATATATACCCTTCACCAAACTCCATTTTCATCTCTAATATATTCTCCTCTTTCTTCACTGCAACAACTCCTAAACTCTCCTTATAATACTTAAACAAGTGTTATTTGAAACAAAATTGAACTAATCTCTACAAAAGAATCTGGTTGACCATTTTGAGTGAGATTTTTTTGCTATTAGCAAAATTTAACCTAGAAATTATATTATGAAGAACCATCATAGTAATAGTTGAAGAAAGTAGTTATTGATTGTAATTTGATGTTTAGAGGAGGTGATTAAATATATGTATGGAAGTTAAGGGGTTTTTGTCTAATCATATGCGCATGTGTGGGTAAGGGGAAATGATGGGGTGAGATTAGGCGTGGGCAAAAGGCTATCACAAATAAATAATGGTTGGGTCCCAATTCTTGATAATGGTTGGGTTGTGGAGGGCCTTTTAGTTGGCAAATTGACCCTTTTAGGGGACCATGTGCCCCCCTTTATGTCCCACTTCTTTCCCAATTCACTTCCTCATTTTTTCCCTCCACTTTCTCTCTAACTCTTCAAAAAACCCTATCTAACATTATCTACTACTATACTTCAATTAGGGTTACTCAAATGCCATCTTTTCTAACACATGCTTCCCATCATACACAAAATTATGTTACAATGACAATCATAATAATAATGATATTAATACCATTTTTTGCTTTTCTTTTTCTTTTTCTTTTTCTGTTGGAGAGGACGATAACCCATGATGATCATGGCAAGTCCTATGTATCATGATGCAAAGGTATAAAAGAGAGCATCATTGCATTTTTGTAAATCGAAAAATATCATCATTACTTAATTACTGATTTCATATTTTTCCTGAATAGAGCCATCATTAAATAGCAAAAGAATATAAGGTTTTTAGAAGTTATTTTGATGATATTTCTATGGTCTTTTGCATTAAGCCCTTATTGGCGTTGATCAATCATTTAGAATCAAGACATTTTTACTAAAATTGAGTTTGAAAAAAGAGAGAAAAAGGCTATTTTTTATTAATAGAGTCTCTTTCTATCTTTATTTTTTTCGCAAAATAACCTCTTGAATTAAGTTTGGGTAGTTTTACAGATTTATCATTATCTTTCTTTACTTGTTTTGCATCTACCAATTCAATTTTTCTTAATAAAATTCACACATTGGTTGAATCCCATTATTGATGCAAAGATTTTGTTTGTGTGAGAATTAATCTATAATAAGTATTAAGATCGAAACAAGAATCAAACTTTGAGATTTATCCTATTTTTTGTAAACACCCAAACCCAGCCCACCTAAATTTTTCCCGACAAAAATAGATAATTTCTTTTAGCCCTTCCATAATTTTTTTCTTGCACCTTCATTAATGAGAGAAGTCTAAATTATTTATGAGTTGGAAATATCAAGGATTAAATAATATGAAAATTTATTTTATATTCTGTAGTCCAAATTTAAAAATATATTTTAGATTTCACAATTTAAAAATCATGTTGAATTTATAAATGGACCATTTAAAACATATTTTTGAATTATACAGTCTGAAAAAAATATGAATAATTTAAACCTTTTTAACCCAAATGGTGTTGTGGAGTTGCATGAAAAAATAATGGGGGTGAGACAAAAATATCCCAAAAAGGTACAGAGCCCATCTTGGCTATGTCCGCATCGTATTAAAGAAATGGGCTTAGATACAATGGATCTATGGTTTTTTCTTTATACACCTCTTTTTTCTGCACCTCCATAATTTTTAAAATTTTAATTTACCTTTTCTTTAACGTATCCAAAATAGTAGAAATATAATTTCAAATTATGCCTTCCAATTTTTTGTATGTAATGTTTCGTTTGGAAATATGTAAATCTTGCATATTTTGCATAATTCGAAAATATATATATTCTAAAATGTGTTTTAGAGCAATTTCCGAATGATTATTCTACAAAAACTTTTTAAACCTTTTGAAATTGAGTTGTAGACAATACTGGTGAATCCCGTATCAATTAACTCTAACATTGTTGTAATTGATAATTGTCCATATTACAATTAAAACAATATATGAATTCATAATTAAGACTAATAAGTTATTAATGATAAATAAAAGTACATCCATTAATAAATTTTTAATCAATATTATATTCAGTAGTCTAATACTGATAATTGGTATTTTTTTTTGGTAAAAAATCTATTATATTAAATTGCTGATTTTTTTTTTAATATATAAGAAGTTGGCACAAAGAATTTATTTTCATATACTCATTGGTAATGAGATGAATGCTTTTAATTATATTTATGAAAAATTCACATTCAGGTTATGATGAATATGAACTTATATTATCTTTATAAAGCACGTCAGGTAATATGAATATATTTTATCTGTCCAAATATTTACTAAATATTTTTTGTATAAAAAGTAAAAATAAAAGCATAAATAATATAATATTATTAATAATTTAAAGTTAATGACACCTTCTTCTTATTTTTGTACCAAATAATAATAATCAAACAAGATACAATTATATAAATTTAAAAATAAACTATCAAACGAATTAAAACCATTTTAATAATTAAGAAATAAGAATAAATATGAAATTTAGGACGAATATATACGTACTTATTTCATATATTATTTATATATTACTCATATTTATACTTATATACTTGATCAACTATGAATATTATAATAAGTTTAAATAATACATAGATATATAAATTTATATTTAATCTTAATTCTGTATAAATTTAATAATACATTATAATAATTGTCAATTAATTAATTCTATTAATAAATAATCAGTTACATTTAATTTAAATATAGTTTTACTAATTATATATGTAAGAACTTAGTCAAAGCGTTTGAGAATTTAATTAACTGCAATCAAATATGAATATTTTAGTATTATTACTATTATTATTATTATTTAAATTAAAAAATTTATAGTATAGAAAAAGTTAAATATTTAAACTTTATCTCATAAAATCATCATTTCTTCGAAACACTTTTTTTATATTTTGTCTTTGAATGTCTGAAAAACTTGTTCATATCAGAATCCAACTTAGAAATTATGGTAGAGGATAGAGCATCTTTGTCCCATCTGAAATCATTTTTTAGTATTTTTTTTTTCCCTCTTTTCCTTGAGTTGGTTTTCGAGAAGAAATTGGACAGATCCAAGTAGATCGATTAGGCAAAAATAATTACGATAAGACGACAAAAATCATTTCAAAAAGATAAAAAGATTCGTGAGAAACTAAAAAAAAATTTAAAAAGAAAATCGTCTTCAAAATCAAATTTAGGTCGAGAGTTTACGTAGAGAAGATTTTAATGTCCTAACCGTTCGTCTCACAATGAGTACTTTTAATTGTAAAAATTATTTCTAAAAATTATTTCGAATCACTTTTTTTTTTAACATTATAAAATATTTATGGAATTATTTATTTATCTAATAAAGATTAACTTTACTCTTATGTATCTTTATTCGTAATGGAGAAAGGTTATGCAGTTGTTTTTGTGATTTTATGTCTGTTGAATGCTTTTTAATTTTAAAGTTGTAATATTTTTAAGTTTTTTTTAATGAGATGTTAAGTGGTTTCTGTGACTTACGTCATTCAAAGTATACTATATTTGACACCGACACCTCTACAAATCACACAAGAAGCAATGATACAGTAAACTATATAACATTTATTAAAGTATAAGTATGTTGTATGAATTTTATTTAGAAAAAATTAATTTATATAACATTTATCTATACTTGAATTTATATTAAAAAAAATAAATATTTGAGTACATATATTTTAAATAATTTATTACTTTTAATTTATTTATTAAAGTGGTTTTCAAATAAAAAATATAAGTTATATGATATAACATAACTTATATGGTCATACATAATCTAAAATTTAATTAAGTGTATGAAAGTAGTGTAAAAATATTAATAAAAAACATATCTTTTATTTTTATCATATTAAAGTATAAATACATATTTTAATTAATAGACATTATAGGTCATCCATATGCCTAAATGACATTTTTAATATATAAAATCACAATTATATTCAGAGAATCGGAGAAAAAAGTTTAAATAAAAAATGTTACATTCTACTATATATATTTATAACTAACAAAATAATATATAAAAGTATTATAAAAATACCTATTTTAAAATTTAAAGAAGATCTAAACATTAATGGAATCATTTCTAATATTTATATACTTTATTATCCTAGAAATATTACAAGTAAACCAAAGGTATGAAATCTGTACACCATGCAACATATGATAAATTCTCTTGATTGTAAACTATTTTTTTTCCTTTGAAAAATGCTTCAAACATAACAATACATCATTGAAGATGATTGGAATGATTGACTTTTACAATGATATTTATATTATGAGAATAACACAACAGTCATCCATCCTGTATATATGCAAATGATATTAATGATAAAGATTATAGAACAAAAAACATTTAAGATTTCTTGTATATAACAAATTTTACATTTCATGCATAGTGTTTTTTCTTGTATTAGATTTTAATACAAAGAAAACTCTATTATTGAAAGAAAACATCAATACATATTAAATGTTACTTAGAGTATTTTTTTTTTCAATTTAATATTCCGATAATTTATTGGTCCTATGTTGTCATTTATGCTACTTATTCGATTAATAGAATTCCTTCTGTTGTCATAAGTAAGAAAAATTCTTTATGAAATGATTTACAAAGATTTGCCTGACTTGCATGACTTAAAATATTTTGGTTCTCTATGTTTTGTTTCAAGTTTATAAAAAGATAGAACCAAACTAGACCCTAGAGCTAGGAAGTGTATTTTTCTTAGTGGCACAAAAGCATATGTTACGTTTGATATTAAAACTAGGGAGATCTTTGTTTCCAAAATGTGAAATTCTATAAACATATTTTTCCTTTTCACAAAATTAATAATAGTAGTGATGAGTATGATAAAAAAGATAATTATAATATTCTTTTTGAACCTATGAGTAGTATGAATACTAGAAATGAACATAATCACGTTGACAACGAAAATGATCAAAATAATCATGCTAGTAGGAGATCTATAGCATTAGGAGAGCTCTTATTTTCTTACAAGATTGTCATCATTAAATCACGATTAATGTTAATACTGACATATGTGATGAAAATATTCATTCTTTATCTTCTGTTATTAATTATAAAAATTTGTTTGTGAAACATCTGCACTTTACTTTAAATATATCATCAAACAATGAACCTCAAACATATAATGATGTTATTAAACATCCTTAGTGGCAAGAAGCTATGAGAAAGGAAATTCAAGATTTAAAAGAAAACAAAACATGGTTTATCACTGATCTCCCTCCTGGACAAAAACACATTGGATGTAAATGGGTGTACAACATCAAGTATAATACATATTGACTGAAGGATTGAAAGATATAAAGCTCGAGTTATTAAAGGGGTACAATTAGCACGAAAGAATTGATTACATTGATATATTTCACTTGTAGCAAAGTTAACCATGGTGAGACTCTTCTTACTCTTACAGCTAGAAATATTTGATACTTATAACAATTAGACATGAATAATGCAATTTTTCTTGGAGATCTACATGATTACATGAGGACGTGTATATGATTCCACCCCAAGGTTTGGATATGTATAAACCTGAACAGGTATGAAAATTGACTAAGCCTCTATATGGCTTGAAACAAGTCAGCAAACAATAGTTTGCTAAGTTGTTTTCTTCTCTCAAGGAAATTGTTTTCTTACGATCTAATGTTGATAACTCATTATTTATAAAAAGAAATTCCAATTCTTTCACTGCCTTGCTTGTATACTTGGATGATATGATCCTTGTAGAAAATTCTTTTTTTTTTATATATAACATGTTACACAATTCCTTGATAAAACATACAAAGTTAAAGATTTGAGAAAGCTAAAGTACTTTCTTAGACTCGAGATTGCATAATCATCTACAGGGATTCATGTTTTCTAAAGGAAATATGTCCTTGATATTCTTGCAGATACTGGTTTACTTGCAACAAAGTATTGTTCAACACCTACAATAAAAGATATAAAACAATTATTTGAAAAAGGATCCCCTATATAGGACACCGCTTCATACCAATATCTTATAGGTAGATTGTTATATTTGACTAATACAAGACCTGATATTTGTTATGTTGTGCAATTCTTGGGCTCTTCTTCCCTAGTAATTCTGATATTCAATTCAAGGGTTTTAGCAACTCAGATTGGGCAACTTGTCTGAAACTGGAAGATCAACAATTGGGTTTTGTGTGTTCCGTAGGTCATCCTTATCTACTAGAGATCCAAGAAGCAATCCACCATTTCAAGGTCTTCATTAGAAGTCAAATATAGAGCTCTTGCAGCTATCACTTATAAAGTTCAGTGGTTAACATATTTTTTGAATGATCTTGGTATCAATGTTCAATCTCTAGTTGCCATCTACGACCATCAATCTACAAGGTTTATAACACAAAATACTACGTTTCATGAAATAACGAAACATATAGAGATAGACTATTATATTGTGAGAGAAAAACTTTAAAGAAAAATGATCTAGCTTCTTCCCATCTCCACTAGTAAACAAGCTACAAACGTCTTCATAGAACCACTTGAGCCTATAAATTTCAATGATAACATCCTTAGATTATACATGAAGGACATACATAATGCAACTTGAGGAAGTTGTTAAGTTTATGTAATTTCTATTTTTTAGTTTTTCTATTTTCTATTTTTAATTTGTTAACAACTTTTAAAGACATGTATAAATAAGTATAAGTATATGATACGTGTCTTATGTGAGTGAAAAAATAATAATAAATATTTTTTTCTATTTTGTTTGCTTCTTCTTCTTTTTTTCACATGTTTATTTTTCTCGAGATATACATGTATCCTTATCTTTTCTTCCTTTTCATTTTTTCTTCTTCTCTTTCACGGTTCCTTCTCGTTTCTTCTTCTTCTTTTTTACGGTGACTTTTATGTGCACTACAATGAATACACAAACCCAATATGACATGTTGTTGTTATCCTCCTTTTCTCCTCCTTTCTTGTGTGGCTGTCTCATTTTTTCTTTTCACATTTTTCAATGTCCTTCTTTTTTATACCCTACTCCTTGCTTCTTCTTTTTTTTTTTTTTTTTTTTTTTTTTTTTTTTTTTTTTTTTTTTTTTTTTTTTTTTTTTTTTTTTTTTT
>Ga0099824_1005752_pt1 | contig 17353 bp, 12 predicted proteins | sample SiratrowhiteBW_FD_76837 | JGI IMG/M metagenome (GOLD analysis project Ga0099824, IMG submission 76837) | Root nodule microbial communities of legume samples collected from California, USA - Siratro white BW | ecosystem: Host-associated > Plants > Roots > Nodule | place: USA: California... | reverse complement strand
TATATATAAAAAGCAAAAAAAAAAAAAAAAATAAACAAACATTAATATAATAAAAAAATCAATCAAATATATATATATATATATATATATATATATATATATATATATATATATATATATATACATATATATATAATATTAATTATCAATTTAAATTATTACAATATACATTAAAAATTAAAGGTGGATATAGAATTTATTATTACGGGAGAAATCTATTTTTCTCGCCTGTAATATTTGAAAAATCTATTTAAATTACCTCTTAACATGATAGATTTTCCAAATATTCCGTTGTCCATAAATTTCAGTCACACATCCTAACTATTTCATAATAAAAGAGGTAGATATATCACACTGATGACTTATATAAAGTTATTACAACCAAAATTTAACCATTATTATTATATATTATGTCCTTTTTTTTAATTTTAACATACCTAATCATAATTAAAGGTTTTTTTAATGAAAATAAAATGTTATTTGGTAGTCAACACAGTAAAAGTAACTTACCAAAAAAATGCAGTATTTACTGGAATTTTACAATTAGTATTTCAAATCTGTAGTTTTTTAAAACATTATTTATATATAAGCTGAAATCAATTTACCTATTCTTACACTAAGATTGAAGATTAACTCACTTAAAGTGAGAGAGACAGATTAACTAATTAACCACGTGCTTGGCATTGTTCACACTCATTTTTCTCCATTAATATTGTGGGCATCGATACATATATGTAATATTTTAATTAACAATTATGGTTCCTTCATGGTTAGAGTTATATTATGTTGTGGTCAGAAAAAGCTCACAAAGGAAAAATATTGCTTTACATAATTATGAAGGGTTACTCCATACAATTCTAATGTATTGTTTAGTAAATTATCACGTCAAGTATTTTTAATAAATTATTAAGCACTACTCCTTACGTTGTGAGTGAGTGTTTTCTGTATAAAGTTTGTTTTGGCTATTAAACCAAATTAATCGTTTAAATTTAGTTAAACTAAAATAATTTGTCAAATGAGAAAGTTTTAATATTTTCTTGTATGAGTAGAGTGTTTGAGTATTTACAATTGTATGTTACAAATTTTATTGCCATTATTACGAAACAAAAGCATTATAACAGTTGTCCATTAATTTTTTATGTTACAAACAAAAATTATCTTTTTATGTGTAAATGAGTCAATGTCTCTGTGTGTGTCACTTTAAGGGGTTTATTACTCAATCACCTACCGCTGTAAATTCAAGTCAAAAAAGCTTTAATTTTTTATGTAATGTTTTGAATTTAAATCATATGACTGGTTTTGAATTAATTAAAACTCAATGGGACATTTATTACTAATATTTTGTTTATATAAGAAAGGAAAATAAAAATGAAAATGAAAATAAAAAAGTGAAAAATGAAATAGTTTAGATTGAAAAAAAGATTAAAATAATGTGAGTTTTTTGTAGTTAATTTAATTAATATAAAAATAAAAAAATTAATCGAATGATATAGTACATTACGAAAATATTCTTGATAAACTAGAAAAATTATGGTTATTTAAACTTTTAAAGTGATCGTGATAAAAGTAAGCTAAATTATCATATATATGATGACACTGTTTTATTGAATGACGATACAAAATATTTTCCACTGTGCAAAATACTTTTTCAAAATTGAATTATATTTTTAAATAATAATTTTATATAAAAATAAGTGTTAAAATGGAAATGGTGCGTTTTAATAATTTATAAATATAAACTCATTCAGTTCTTTTCTTTTTTAATATGTAGATAAGTTACAAAATAATTTTATAGGAAAATAATTAATTTGTCTTTAAAATCGTATATAAAGTTATTGACAATTTTATTATATCTATTTTAGTAATTGATTGAGATACGTAAAAAAAACCCATGAACATTTATAGTTAGAAATAATCTCTATTAACTTAAAGAGGTCAATAAAGTTGGTATAATTTCTTTATAGAGTCTGTCTGAAATTGAACATTTATCAATCTACTTGAGAAAATAAACTAATCATCAATAGCATAAAACAAAGCAAACTTTGAATTATACAAATAAACAGATATACAATCGATTTAATTTAATTTGCGCTTTTGAATTTAAATACCAGACAAACAACCATGTTAAATAACGAATTAGACACGTGTATTGCTTGTGATTATCTTATTTTATTCATATTGAATTAGCTTTGTAAAATATTAATAAGACTCTATAAATAAAAGAAAAGTAGACAAATTTATGAATGTGATAGATATTGTTTTTTTCCTTTTTCTTTTCTCTTACAGGATTGATTTAGTTGAGTGAAAATAAATAGAAATAAAATTGTAAGTAATTTTTTAGAAAATATATTAAAAATGTTTTCAATTTTTTAAAAAATGGTCTATATTTCATCTGAACAAAATTGGAGTGAGTTGTAATAATAACTGTTAGATTAAACACCAGAGTGAAGTAAAATGTTGTTCCAAATGTACGTTTATAATGTTGCAATGTAAAGCATGTGTGATATTGCTGATAAATAGAGTATAAACTATGTAAATAAAAGGTGAAGAAAATGGTGTTTGGTTGTAAAAATAGAAAACGGGGCAAGAGGAACAGAAAAAGAGGGAGTTTGTTGAAAAGAATTTCTAGAACTGTTTTTGTTGGTTTTGAGCAGAAAACAAAGAATTTTCGATTTATGTTCAAAGTTAGGAGTTCCGAAACTCCTACACTTGCTGTATTCAAATTTGTCCTGCACCCAGTTTCATCGGAATTGTCTTTTTCTCAATTTTCGAAACAAGAAAAACAAATAGAAATTTCCACAAAAGCGAATGAGAATGGTCAGAATTAAAAAAAAATAAAAAACAAAAACTTGGGATTTGTCAATGATATGGTGGCAGGGGATTAGGTAAAATTCAAAGTTGGTAAAAATGGTAATTAATGGGAAAAAGAAGGGGGATAATAAAAGTATATTAATTTATGTTTGGAGTGGCAACGCGTAAATATAATTAAAATAATAAATGAGGCTATCCAAAGTTACCATATCCAGCGTGGAATACAAAGGAATCATCGGTTTCCGAACTCGTAACAAAGAGTTCGTAATAACAACACTTTCCGTGTGGTCACGCGCTTCGAGGAACCTCCTAAGCTCTGACTGTTCAGCATTTTATGCTACTGCTTTACTGCAAACCTACGCAGTAATTTTTTTTTGTTTTATTTAAGAAAACACAAACAAACAGTGTTAGAAACAACGGCGGTTAAAAAAGTCTGACAAAACACAAGTCTGCGAACAGCTTCTCTTGTTCTATTTATGCAAAGCCTGCACCTTCTTGGCTTCTCACTTTTTTTTTCTCTCTCTCTCTATATCTCTCTGGTTACATTGCAATTCACACAAACTGAGACCCAGCAAAGAAGAAAAGGTAAAGACCCAAAGTGTCCATGTCCATGGTGTTAATTCTTTTTCTTGCTCTTACGTTTGGTTATTGAAAATGAAAAGGCATTTACGTTTGGTGTTAATTATTTTTGAAAATTTGGTTGGGGGTGGTATGGGAAATGGGACTGGGGTAGATGAATTGAAATTGAAATGAAGATTGTTTGTGGGGGGTGGGGTGGGGTGGAAGTCCGTGAATGGAGGAAAGGAGAGAGAAGGGTGGGACCCTGTGGTAATTTGAGGAGAGAGATGAAGGAAAAAGGGAGAGAGAAAGAAGTCTTCAACATCACGACAGTGGAGGTAGTAAAAGACAGCTAGCAATGATGAAGGAGCCTCACCTACCAGTGCCCATCACATTCTCTTTCTCTCTTCTTCTTCTTCTTCCTCTCCCTTCTTAACCTCCCCTTTCCATTTAAACCTTCTTCACTCTCCTCTCTCTCCTTTCAAAAACCCTTCCACCCCCTTCTCCACCCCTCCATCCATCTCTCACACAGTTCCTCATTGGCTGTGCTGTGGAGCTTTTCCACCTTAAAAGATTGCTCCTTTTCCTTTCAGTTTCAGCTCAAACTCTCAAAGATACCTCTTTTATCCTACAGGTTTGCTTTCCTTTCCTTCCCACCTTCTAATTTTCAACCTTAACCACCATTGAATTCAATTTCAAGCAAAATCAACAATTGGGCTCATTGCCCTCGTATTTCTTAAACCAAATTTCAACAATTATAGAATCCTAATGTTTGCAACCAGTACGAGGTTTACATGATTTTGTGTTTCCCTCTTGTTTTTTTTTTCATTTTTCTTCTTCTGGAGTTGAATTCTCAACTTACTTTCTCTCCCTGCTCCAGAATTTTTCTTAGTTGAACAAGGTTTGCTTGCTGGCCTTCTTCAACTTTACCTCAAATTTCAAAATGTTCTCATTCTGTTCAATTTTAATTTGTGAAAAAGAGGAAGCCCGAATGAGGTTCCGTATCTTCAATCACTTCAAAGGAGAGAAAAAAAAAAAAAAAGTAGGGAAAGTGAAGGTTTTTCTGGATAAAATCAAAATGCCATACTGGGACCAGGTCACACTAACATGCGCCGCAGCACTCATTGCCCTCACATGCTAAAATCTTCAATTTCGGATTTTCATTTCAGCAAAATAAGTAATTAATAATCACAACGCATGTCAGTTACCTTTTGTTAACTTTTTCCCCTTCTCTCTCTAATAATTCCAAAGAGAAATATTAATTTTGATTTACGCAGCAATGGCTAACATGGGCCACAATCTCCCGTTCAACAAAAACTGCTGTAATATTTTTCTTTATTGTTTCTCTTTTCACACTCTAATTTTCTTTCCACCTTTGAATTTTCTCAGGGAATTTTCACCTGCCGAGAAAATGGTTGGACCTAACTTCATGGATGAGATAGACTGCGGTAGCTTCTTTGACCACATCGATGACCTTCTCGATTTTCCTGTGGAGGACGTTGACGGTGGAGCTCCCACCTTGCCCACCATCGCCGCCGCCGCTGCCGGGAACTGCAACTCGCTGGCAAGCATCTGGCCCGCCGCGTCCGATTCATTTCCCGGTTCCGACTCGGTGTTTTCCGGCAACAGCGCTTCGGACCTCTCCGCCGAGCTCTCAGTTCCGGTTAGTTGTCAGAAAAAGCTGCTGTTTTTATCCAATTTGTTGTTTTTGTTTTATTTTTTGGCGCGTTCACATGAATTCCGTGAACTGCTCTGTAATTATATGTCATAGTGTCACTAGCTTCCTATGTTGCCGTTGGATTACTTAGATTATGACATCACGGTTCCATGTACGGTTCTGATGGTCTGTTTGCCTTTGCCAGCCTGACACCACGCGTATTTGATAGCATGAAATTTTGGTTCTACTTGTGGGGAGCATTGTTAAGCGATTGTCTTCATTCCATAAATAGCCATAAATTTTTGAAAAATAAAATCATATTTTGGAGACATTATAAAGATAATAAGTTTCAAAATATCTAGAAACTTGACAGGATAATTTGTTTTTATTTTGTATATGCAATTTAAAATTGAAATTTTTTTGAATTTAAATTCAAGCTGGGGGGACATTATTAACTCACCATTATTATATTGTATTTTCTAGAAAAGTCATTTTAGTTATTCAAAATGACACTTAATTGTGTCGGTGACATGTGGCACAGCACATCCCCTTACTCTCCATTATTTGAACATCATTATTAGACATCATGTGATTCTGCATGTGACAGTCACATGATGCAACCACCAAACACAAATAATGAGAAAAGTTGGTCACTCACTCACTCTCTAGAGACCCTTTTCACAGTGAGCACAAATTCGTATTCCTCATTCAATTTGAAGAGTTCAGTAATATTATTTTGTGGAATATGCTAAACCAGCACATCACGCATTTCACGATGCATTTTGAATTTGACAAAGCGAGCAATGATTCTGATGAATGTGTGTGGTTATTGCATTGCAGTATGAAGACATTGTCCAATTGGAATGGCTGTCAAACTTTGTGGAGGATTCGTTTTGTGGGGGGAACTTGACCATGAAGAAAGTGGATGAGCCATCATGCACCACGAAGGAAGACTCAGTGCACAACCAATTCCACACATCAAGCCCAGTTTCTGTCCTTGAGAGCAGCAGTTCCTGCTCCGGGGGAAAGACGGTGGCGGCGCCGCCACGCAGCCCGGAGGTTTACATCCCCGTGCCATGTGGACGTGCACGCAGCAAGCGTCCACGTCCTGCCACCTTCAATCCCCGCCCTGCCATGAACCTCATTTCCCCGGCCTCCTCCTTTGTTGGGGAGAACATGCAGCCAAATGTAATTTCCTCCAAGGCCTCTTCAGACTCTGAGAATTTTGCTGAGTCTCAACTTGTAGCTAAGATGCCAAAGCAAGCCTCTGGGGAGGCCAAGAAAAAGAAGAAAGTGAAGGTGACAGTTCCTGCAGCTCCTGCTGATAGCAACCAGAATGGGTTGCAACAACCGGTTAGGAAATGCATGCACTGTGAAATAACGAAGACACCACAGTGGAGGGCAGGGCCAATGGGACCAAAAACTCTATGCAATGCATGTGGTGTTCGTTTCAAATCTGGCAGGCTCTACCCGGAGTATCGCCCTGCTGCAAGCCCAACCTTTTGTCCATCTTTGCACTCCAATTCCCACAAGAAGGTGCTGGAAATGAGATGCAGGGGCATTGACAAATCTGGTTATGCAATGAATGCAGCTGCATCACCTGAACTCATTCCAAACACTAATAGCAGCCTCACCCTGGAGTACATGTGATTGGAGGGAGGAATGATCCTTTGTTGGGAGTCTCTCTTTAGAGTCTTGTCTCTTATGTTATTTCTTATTGATATTTCATTTCTTTGGTTCATTGGTTTTTGTACAGGGTTGGACTCGGGGAATAGGAGCAATAGATTATGATGATGATGATCATATTTTTAGCTGTTAGGGGAAGACTGTAATGAGAACTGTGGAAAAAAGGGTAGACACATGCAAGTCAAAAAGGGTAGGGTCTTAGGTCTAGTAATTGTAGGTCCCTTAAGGTCATTTAGGAGTCGCTGTCTCGCTTGTTTTTCATTTTTCTTCGAATTCTTTTCATTTTTTTCCCCTTTCTATATATATATCCCTATTTCTGGGAATTCTTTTTGCAGTTCATTTGTAGCAAAAATTTCGAGTTGAGTAAGAAACTTTTTAATTTGTAATGCTACTTTGCTTTCTTCTAACCAGCAACCCCTTCTTCGCACATCCTTTATCATCATCACATGTATGTGTGTGTGGGTGAGATAGAAAAATTTCTAAGTAAAACTTATTGTAGATGAAATTTTCTTTTGAAAGTTGGAGACTTTCTTGAGTGCCATTGCCACATTGCCCGTATTTTGTGCTTCGCAAAAAAATGTACCATAAATAGGCATTGACACCCCCCTTTTTCGTTTTGGCAGTTGGTTGAGTGCAAACTATCCTTGAAGGATAATTTGCACCTTCCACAAAATGGTGATGAAGAAGTTTTCTAGTTCAGTAAAAATTACTTTTGTAGGGAATGCACATTCGAAGGTCAGCTGAGAAAAGAAAAGAAAAGAAAGACCCCTTTTAACTAAGGAATGGGTAGTTTAAGAAAGAAGGAAAGTGGAGATTAGTAATCTTTGGTTATAAATTACTTATGTTGGTAGATATCTTCCAAAACTAAAAAGATGTAGAGGGTGAACAAATGATGATTCTTTTTGGTGAGCCTGGTTCGTGTTTTGAAAGGAAAAGGACAATGCTTATATATAAATCTAACTACTACTTTTGAGCCTCATTCTGTAGGATTTGGCAACATGTCATTATCTCTCACAACTTCACAACTAACAACAAATTAAATGATAGGATTACCTTGCTAGTGATGAATCATTTAAATTTCAGTTGTTTCAACCTCTCTAGATGATGTGTTATTCTTTCAAATTCATATTTTAAGGTATGCTTAACTGCTAATTCATGAAATTAATAAAAGGACCAACTTCTCCGTCCTCCTTAGTTTTTAAAGTGTACTATAATGGCCAACGTCACCCTTGACTGCTCTGGCTCACTCAACCCTTCATCATATATACACATGACATCAATTTTGTCACCAACCCCTTAGGTCTAACCAATCTATTCTAATGAAAGTTTGTTTGAAGTTCTCTATCAAATTTGGGTGGCTCTCACAAGAGTGAGAGCAACTTCTTCCAACTCTTCCAATTCAAAATTGTCAAAGGAATTTTTTTATAAGTTAAAAAAATATTTTTTGAATATTTAATGATATACCTTCTATAGTTAACAAGTTAATTCTAACTTATAAAAGTTGTTTTCAGTTTTTCCTTTTAGTATTTAAGGAGAAAACTATCTAAACATAATTGAGTCTATTTAGTAAGTTGCAATGTATGATTCATGAGACTATAGAAAGTCTGAATCCTTTCATAAAGATTGAGTGATCACTTTAACATAATGATGCTTTGTTGTGGTGAAAAATAATATATTGTATATACATATTATTCATGTTTTTAGGTGATTAGTCTTGCTCTACAATCAGTAGAATGCATCTAGCTACTAAAAAGTTATGCATGAAGAGGAGACTTGTGGAGAATAGCATAAATAGAAATAGCCTTGTCACTCTCGAATTGTTACTGCACAAATGAGTTGGTTTTGTTCAATTCATGCATTAATGTCAAGATCATGAGCATCGCTTGCTAATGGTTGTTCAAATCATAACATGTCTCACACAAATTTATGTTTCTCAATCATAATTTAAATTAAAAGCAAATTGACGTTAAGAATTTTTTTTTGGAAGAAAAGGAAGCATAAGTCCTAATAATTATCACTAAATATTTTACAAATAAAATGAAAAGGAAAAAATAAGAGGAGTCCGCCAAGAAGGAGTGTTTTTGGTTTCATTTTAAATTAATTAATTTTAAAATTTGTTAAGAAAGTTTTAGACGCGTAAAATTTGCAATCATCAAAAAAGTATATACCACCTTTGAATTTTATACTTTAGAAATGAAGGAAAAATTCCATGTTGTGATTTGATTTGCTTATGAGACATTTGATTATAATCTAAAAACATATATACCTTAAGCACATGGAAAACACAAACCAAACAAGCCCCAATGGATCACGTGATAAAAATGGACTACAACTTATACTTCTTGCACTCTATGCATATCTACGAGTATCTAAATTGGGATTCCATGGCATTAATACTAGGCAATTGCTTTCTGCAACCCCACATTTGCTTTCTACACGCATAAAAAACGTGAATGGACAATAGTGCCCCTATGAGTGAAGAGAAAAGAGTTTTGTGGTTGAGGTGTTGTGGAGATGCAGTGCAAAAAGGCTACGGAGGGCTTCTAGCGGACGATCGGCGTTGGAGCAGCGGCGGAGCATCGGTAGAGCAGAGGACGTTGACAGCATTGTCTATTTTGAGTGCGTAGAGGTAAGATATGTTGATTTGTGATTGAAAATTTTGGTGAAATATTATGTTAATTTGAATGTGTGGATAATTTGAGGAGTTTGTTCGGTTTGCTAAGATGATTTTGATTTGAATTTGATTTGAATGTAAGTGTGTTATAAGGGCACGATGAATTTTATAATTACTATCAGGGTGAGGTGGGGTGTCTTTTTTAATTATGAAAATCGTTTTCTGAAAGAAATTTAGGAAAGTTTTCAGAAACATGATTTTTTTTCAAAATTTTAATTAATTCCGGAAAACATTTTACAAAATGTAAATTTGACTTCGAAAAACTGTTTTTTGAAATATGTTTTCAGAAATTAATTTTGCATTCCGAAAAATATTTTCCAAAGTTATTTTTTACACTCCCAAAATTTATTTCAGAAAACGTTTTTCAAAAATTATTTTTACACTTCCTAATATTTATTTCGGAAAACGTTTTCCAAAAATTAATTTTACATATCCACAGATAATTTTGGTATTTTAAAGATATGAAGTGGAGGAAGCAATTGTCGTGATACTGTTACAAAGGGAACGTTAGACCTCACGAATTGGGCCATTTTGTAACAATGGGTTGTGGCCCGTTTACAATATATTGGGCTGGATGTGGACAAATTCTTCCTGCACCCTAATATCTTCTTCCTGCACCCTAATATAAATTTTTAATTCCACAACTGACCCTATCCGGTTCATATAGGAAAAAAATAAGAACCGGATGACACCCCCATCCGGTTTACAATTCAAAAAAAATGATAACCGGATGGCACTCCCATCCGGTTGTCATTTCAAAATAAAATGACAACCGGATGGGGGTGTCATCCGGTTGTCATTTAAAAAAAATTCATTTTATTTGGAAATCACAACCGGATGGCATACTCATCCGGTTGTCATTTTGATTTTGAAATGACAACCGGATGGAACCCATCCGGTTCTCATATATCGGAAAATTATTCTGTTCGTCGTCGACAACGCCTAAACCCCAAATCAATTACTCTAATCAGCAATATCACTTACTAATTGCTAATAAACACTAAAAATTACTTACTTATTGCTTGTTTTAAGGATTAATCAAAGATTTGGAAACAGATGTTAAAATAAAACCCGGATGAGATGCCATCCGATTTTTTTTTTTTTGCGTTATGAACCGGATGGATGTTGGGGTATTTATGGAATTAAAATATTTGTATTAGGGTGCAGGAAGCGTGTATTAGGGTGCAAGGAAGAATTTGTCCTGGATGTGTTCGCCTAACAGCGTTGGATAAAATAAATTTGGACACAAAGTACGAGAAATTTATCTCTTAATGGATCATTAAGGCTTCTCGTTACGGTGATCTAACTAAATTTTTTATTAACTAAGATAAAAGGGAGAATAAAAACATAAATCCAAGATTTTTCTGGTTTAATATCTAACCCGAATTCGAGTTCTAAGTACGAAATTTTGTAAAGTATTTAGAAAGAAATTTTGACTACTTATATTAATCTTACCTGAGTTAAGTATGATTGTCTCCAATAAAAGACACCTTTAGTTTCTACCACAAATAATAAGAAAAAAACTTAGAGAACTTAATGATAAATCCATAAGTGGATTGTATTGTTAACATAAAAGCTTATATCCATTAAATATATTTCTGATTAAGTAAAGACTCTATGACTTAATTATATTTTTTTCCAGTAAGTCGTCATTTTGAGAGACATTTATCGATAATTCTCAACTTGAATATTACTTGGATGAAAAAGAGTCATTCCAGTGAGAACTGCAAATATTAATTATTTAAAACTAAACATTTTTTGACAAACATGATAAGATTTCAAATTCCGCATCCTTAATGCACTGACTCTCAACTTAAAATTTTACATAAGTAGTTACAACAAAACTTGCTCCAATCATTTCCAATCAACTACATTCATCTAGAAAACTAAGAACAATAAAATAACTCCCACATGATTCTTAAAATCACAAATTTATGAAATATTGCATTGAAGTACTTAACTAACAAAAATTTGGCCTTAAATTAATTCTCCAAATAAAAATTTGAATTTTGCACATCCCTTAAATAAATTGTAAGCTTATGGAGTTCAACCAACATTTTCCTATCATTACCTATCTATTTATATCATATCTCACATATTTTCAAATTTTTAGACATAAAATGCTAACAAGAGACAAAATGAACTTAAGAACTAAAATTGAATTTTAACTAACATATAATTGTTCTATCATCTCTCTCTCATACGAGACTGTTCAACTCGAGTTGGACTCTGATACCATATCAATAATTAGAATTTAAGTCTAATTCAACTTTACAAACCAGCATATAAAGTGAGGTTTTCACCAATTTATAAACTATTAAAAGATCTCATATTTAGTCGATGTGGGATCTACAATACCAAGTAGTCTAAATTAAAATTGAGTAGAGATAGTTTTCATTATCCAAGAGGGAGACACTGCAAAACACCACATGAGTTTCTTAATCACCTAAAAACTCAAATCCTAATTGTACTATAAGGAGAACTGACTACCTAAACCAATACATAATTGCACAATATGGAGTTGTAAGCTGAATGAGAAGTGGTCGGCCAACATAAGGCCGACCAAACACCAAACGTCACAGACTATCTTACGCATATGAGTTTTCAAATTAAATGGATATAAACACCAAGACACGTGACAATTACTAATTCAAAGGTCACGTTGGGCCATAGGCCCACTTACTCCAAGGTTCATCCAAACACTATAAAAGGAAAGGTGGTCCTATGAAATCAGGTACTCTTACTTTACCCGATTTTACCCTGTTTTACTTAGACTCATATTGACTTGAGTATCGAAGTGCATGTAGGACCCCCACTCAGAATCGTGTATGACCGAAGACTTGAGGGACACTAAGATAATAAGAGCAATCAAGATCACTGAGCGGAGGAACGAGAAGACATAGTTGCTTGTTGAAGCTAACCTATCTCTTGCAATAACACTAATTACCTCAAAATTAAGCTTAACATACAAAGATCCCTTTGTTTCCAACAACTATAAGCATGCATGTACTTCCTAGATGAAAATGAAAAAAAAAAAAAAAAAAGGGGGGGGGGGGAAGAGTTAACTCGATGCACACGTAGAAGTAAGGCTTCACACTTTCTTATAATTAGCTTGTAAAATGGAAGGTACAAGGAGGGAAAAGGTTGAGGAAGAGGTGATGATTCTTGTAAATGAAGAAACGAAACTATAGTCACTACTTATTCCCATGAAATTTCTAATCACCTCCTTTTTTATTACCAATCTGCTTCCGTCCAAACCTCCAGACCTTAAGGTCCAACTATTTACTAAACGCACCACCTAGAAATATTATTTTTATTTCTCAAATTAAATACAACTATCATATTCTAATAAAATCTAAAATTAACTCGCAAAGATCTTATGCATACCTTAAATAAATAATCAAATAATTAAAACTTATATAATTTAAATTTAATTATCACTTTTTAATTTATCAAAGTTTCTATTAAAACATAAAAATAAGTCTATAAATAAAACGTTTTCATATAAAGAAATTAAATTATTAATTATACGAATAAAAGAAATCTCATTAAAAAAAGATAAATCTCATGTCAGATATTTTTCTACTTTAAAAGAAATTAGTTTCCATTATCAATTGATCGATATACTTATTAAAATATTGTATTTTTTTCATAAAAATCCTATTCTTAATAGTTTTATGAAAAAATTATTTTAAGATTAAAAATTATTTATAACAAGTACAACCTAAATTAATAATCAAATTTCATTTAAAATGATTTGACTTCGAACTCAATAAAAAAAATACACGATAGGAATATTATCAAAAACTAGTTGTTGTTTTCAACTATTAAGTATATAGTAGTAAATACTTTTCTTATACAGATCTTTGGTACATATTATGTGAAACTTTAGTGCTATTTAACCTTTCTAGTTGTAACTTTTCAGTTTGCTAAACCTTGTTCTTTTTATACACAAAGCTAATTTAAATAGTAAACATCAAATAATCTAGTACTTGATATATATCCATAAACAGTTATCAAGGCACTATATGATTCATTAAAAGGACAATGGTATTATATAATCACATCATTAATACCTCACATGTCATTGGTCTCAACCTTAAAGATGAAGGTATTCTTTTTCATTTTTTTCATATATTTTATTGTTTTAAAATATCTTTTCGACACAAAACCTGTTATATTTTATTTTACAATAACGTATGTATATACATGTGAATTTAAATTTTATAAATAAAAAACACAGTTAGGAAAAATTACTCTATAAATAAGTCACCGGGTTTTTTTTTAATAGAAACTAGTTGAAACAAAGTTAGTAAATACTATTGACCAATAACATTGTGAAAAAATAAATTTTGTTATTTCCAAATTAAAATCAAAATTAAATCACCCTTTCGCATGGATACGTGTTTTGATATAAATTTTTTTTAATAAAAAACTAAAAGATAAAAAATAAAAAACTAGACGTAAACCCAACAATCCATGTTTTTCCTTAACGGATAACTTCTATCCACATATATAAATTTATTTATAACCCTGATTCCAAATTACTATTCAGGCCTATTAATTGTGGGTCAGTTCACCGATAAAGAATGAGAAAAAATGAGCACCATATAGGTGTTGATGTGAGTTTATTAAAAATATAGTTAATATATAGAAAATAGTAATTACAATATATAAAAATGTATCTTTAGAAGCTGAGAGTTGAAGTCAAGGATTTAATTGCAGAGAATATTAAAAACAATAAAATAAAATGTCACTTTTCCCGATCAAAGAAAGAAGAGAAGTGACAGCGACAGCGACGGCCACGGCCAAGTGTTCGTTCGGCGTTAGAGGAGCCTCCGGCAGCGTAAAATCACGTGCGCCAGTAATCAACCATTCACGTTCATCATGTCACCCATATTTCAATCAATATTATTGGACTTCACATTCTCTTTTTTCTATTAATACTATTATTATTATTATTATTATTATTATTATTATTATTATTACTTATATTTAGGATTTCAGTTGTTTAATTATGAGATTAATTTTCAGTCAATCTCACTTATTTGTTAATCTCTCCCACCTTATTGCATCTATGCTTGCCATGATTAAACCTAGAGATGAACTCGGAAATTTTATGATGTAGATGTTAATGATTATGAATTGTAAAATTTTCTATAATTTTAATCAATCAGAAGCCGTTTTAATATTACAGAAATTATTGAATTTATTAGATATATGATTTGTGATTAAATAAGAGTGTAAAATTCTTTTACATAAAATTTATTTTATGGTTTATACATATTAATATTTCAATTTGAATATTATGCCTGATAGATTTTATTTATTATAATTAAAATTTAAATAGAGATAGATAGTTGCACCTTATTATGTCTCTGCTATTGTAAAATTTAATTTCGTCACTGTACTCTTTTGTAACAAAATGCTTCTTATTATTTTAATAATTTATGTTTTGTTCGTATATTAACTTAATAACATTTAACAAAAAAATATTAGCGTGTAATGTTGGAAAATGTTATGTTAGCATTTTCATTAATAGTGGGTATAAAGTTAAAAGATTGTATAATTAATTAGAAGAATAAAATTCTATGCCTATAAAGAAAGAAGGATCGGTGTTTAAATATTCAGTAATGCAAATAAATGATTTTATAAATAAATTTTATGATGATCTACTAATAATTGATATAATTGATATGGTAGATACTTTCCTAATTATAGGAGACTTATTACACAGTAATTTTTAACTAGGTAAACAAAAAAGAAACAATTTCTTTATGTCAACTTTCTTTTCGTAAATTTCCTCTCGTTCCATTTTCTTCCTCTTCATTCTTTGATCATTGTTCTTTCAATGCATTAGTCTTTGTTTGTCCATCAGTGATGTTAATTTGTTTTCTGCTTTACGCCATCTCCTTTATGTTTCTTCTCACAATAATTATTTTTCTCTCTCCATTGCTTCCATCTTGGTTCCTTTAAAGTCAACATTGGTGTTGTTGGTTTAGTCTATGTTTTGTATATCCTTTTTTTCCTCTAAAATTTGCTCTAAATTTTTGTCTGGACTGTTGTTTTTCTAATTTTTACATTGTCTTAGTTGTTTCCTTTCTTAAAGAAATTGTTCAATATAAAATTGTTCAATATGAATGTTTTAAAATGATTGAGATTTTAATTGAATATGTTTAGATTTTATTAGAATTGTTTTGAAATGACTGAGATTATGATTTTTTTTATTCTGAATGATCACAAACAAAAATCAATACCATATAAAAACATAAATTAGACATAAATTTATGGTCAAATTTTAATACTTACAAAAAAAATATATTAAGATGAGATCAATTAAGAAAAAAAAATTACAAAATATAGACTAAAGGAACAATACAAATGAAGAAAGAGATCAATTAAAGAACTAAGAAAAAAGTAATGGAACAGAAAGATAAATTATTATTAAGAAAAATGCATAAAGGAGGCAAGAAGAAAAGAAACAATACCAATAGAGAATGAAGTAAAAAAAAGAATAAAGACCGATGCAATAAAAGAATGAAGATAAATGTAATGGTTAATGAAAACAAAAAATTCATAGAAATATAAAATATTACTCATACTTAAACAGCATATTATATCGATTTTACTTTAATAAAAAAAGCAAGTAAACAAGTTAAGATTTAAACTTCATGATATATACTTATTATGTCGTTTCAATTAAAAATTAATATAAGTTCATAAATATTATTTTATCATATTGATCATGAGAATTGGAGATTACATACGTAATATCTTTATTATACCGTTTAGTTATTAATTATATTCAATTTTGATAAAATACAAGTATTATAAAATATTTTTTTATATTTTAATTTTTATAATTCAACTTATAAATTATAATCTTTCTAAAATATTGGTACGTAATATAATTTGTCAACTTTTTTTTCAACTATCAGGATACTTTTAACAAAGATATATTTCTACGTGTATAATAATTTTGTAAGATAAAAATGTTCAAATATTTTTGTGTATAGATCAACCATGTTGTGCTTGAATAAATTATTTGTTCATCCTCCATTAAATTTAGAATATAAGTTTTAGATCTCATTTTCACTCTGAATACATTTTTACCTTTTGTGTCTTTGATCAAACATCAATTATCTTTTAATATGGCTTTGAAACCATTTTTCACAAAGTTGAGCACCACCAAGCAAATTTTAGTCAATGTTAATCACATATAAAACATCAGATATATATACTTTAAATCTGTCAAGCTTTCAATAGCAATAACACTTCTATTTAACATTTTCAATTTTAACTTTAGATATGATGATTTTGTCAAGCTCTCTAAAAAGATTCTCTTTATTGTCATGTGGTTTTTATAATTTTTGTTTATCAACCATGAGTTACTAGAAGTGTTGGTTGTAATATGTTGCAACAAAAAGTTTTTCATGGTATTGCTCCTCCAAAATCGCTTTTACCTCTTATGATTTAGAATTTACACTTGACATTTAACCTCCATCGATCTTTTTTTTATGATTTATCTTTTTTATAATGTGGATAAGGAGGAAATTTTTGACTTAGAGTCTTTTTTCTTTTTGTTCTTCTATTTGTTGTTCTTCTTATTTTTGTTACCTTCAGAATTTGGACTATTACACGACGGTATCTTATATAATCTCTTTCAAAGTGACATTATTCTTTTCTGCTCTTGAGACTATAAAACATTTACCAATTCTTATAAGGTCTTCTCCAAAGTTAATATATTTTTTACTTATTTTTTTTTTATAAAAATTTTTGAACGATTTTTTTTTTCAAGAAAGACATCCTGAAAAGTTACACTTTATTTATTATACTCATCAGCCGATCAACATAACTTTGGATTGTTTCTATCATTTTCTTATTTTACATCTTGCTAACTAAGTTGAACACTTGCATGTCTCTAGTTTTTTTACCGGCAGAGTAGGTTTTTTTTTTTTTTTTTTTTT
>Ga0099824_1005749_pt1 | contig 17357 bp, 6 predicted proteins | sample SiratrowhiteBW_FD_76837 | JGI IMG/M metagenome (GOLD analysis project Ga0099824, IMG submission 76837) | Root nodule microbial communities of legume samples collected from California, USA - Siratro white BW | ecosystem: Host-associated > Plants > Roots > Nodule | place: USA: California... | reverse complement strand
ATTATTTTTTGTTTTTTTTTTGAATGACAAAAAAAGAATTGTGTATAATTTTTTTTGTTTTTTTGTAGAGTGTTGGGCTTCGTCGTTTTTATTATATTATTTTTTTTAACCCCCCCCCCCCCCCCCCCCCCCCGATAGGACTTTGATAGGGAATGGGGATTTGTTGTTGAATTTTATATGCTGCTAGCTAATCCATTGCAGCAGTAAAGGATGCACAAGAAATCTGTATCTAATGTTTTCGATTGAACAGATTCCATTAGGAGAATCCCTTCATGATAAATCTTGTGTTGTATGTAGGAATTGGCCATGACATACGCATTATTTTGTGTTGGCAGTTGGAGATGTACTTTAGCAACTAACAAGACTAATGTGTTTGAACTGCTGAAGGTTTAGATTCTACTGACATTACAAAGGATGGATTAAATAAATTACATTTATTTGTTGCCAAAGAGGGATGGATGTACAGTTGGATGGCTTTAACTTTGCTTCTTTTTGTATGTTGAGGAGATAACCCGAATCTTAGAATCTATATTGCTGCCTCAATCTTGGGCAGCACTAAAGAATGTACGAGATATCTGTATCATATATTTTGGATTGAACATATTCCATTGGCATTAGGAAAAAACTTTGATAAATCTTGCTTTGTTGGTTGGAATTTCCAATAGCATATTGGTGCTGTTTTATGTTGCCAATTGGTGATATATTTAAGCATCTAACAAAACTGACATGTGATTGAACTGCCAAAGGTTTGTTTCTAGTGACTGCCACTGTTTTACAAGGGATGAAATTAAACAAATTACATCTATTTGTTGGCAACTAGTGATGGACAGGGAGCTGGATTATTTTGGTTTTGCCTTGTATATGTATATGTTGATGTGGTTAAGTGAATCTGAGTCTGTTTTGCTACCTCAATCATGGAAGTTGCCTAGGCTAGAACTAGAAGCTCTGAAGTTTAAGAATCTTTTTTCTTTTAAAGGATAAGGAATCTTCCATAATGTAAGAGCAAAAAACAAAGCAAGTACGCAACAAAGAAAGAAGAATATTGATAGTGCCATGCATCTAGACCAGTAATCTTCTCCCAAAAGTAGACATTTGATTCGAGCCATAACCCATCATCTAGGAATGAAGAGTTTTAAAGGTTGCAAAACCATGTGAGACAAATTTGTTAGCTGTTTGGTTATTTTATAAATTTTTAAGCTTTAAAATTACTTTTAAGTTAAAGTTTCTTGCGTAATGTGTTCTTGAATTTTGGGATTTGAAATAGAGAAGTAGAAGTCGAGAGTTTCTGAAGCTAGAGTTTTTTAAAGCTCATTCTTTTATGTTTTTTTCTTTAAAAAATATTTATGTTAAAAATTCTTGTTGGATCAAAATCTCCTTTTAAGGAAAATTGAAGACCTAAATAAGCTAGGTCAACACATTACATTTATTTTAACAGTTGAAATTAATTTCCTGATTTTCATAATTGTTTTTCTCTTGGTGGTCTAAGATTTTATTCTTGTCAGTCCCATTCTTCTAATGAAAAGTTAGATTTAAGAACAAGGTAAGTAAGCCTGTACATCATCTTTGCTTTGAGCCAAATGAGCTCTTGATTGAGGATGCATGTTAGAGATTTATCATTAAACCATTTGTGTCTTCACCTAGTAGCTTAAGCTTTAGATTGCTAGTTCATGATACTTGCATTGCATATATATGCATGGGGTATATGATCAATATCATCTTTGTGTTATTATTGCATGATGTATGGATCATCTCACTTCTAATTCTGTTCTGTAATAGTTTTTAATTTGTAGGGAGAATTGTTTAATTTTCTTTAGTAGTGAATTTTTCGTTGTGATCATTGATGCAGATATTGGAGATTGACGTGATTCCCTCTTCACCTACCTATCTGCATGCAGTACTGAATGGATTCCTCTGGTTATTATCTCGTGCTGTTTTAGTTGTGTAATATGTTATAGTGCCTATTTAATTTGTTACTCCTTGCTGAATAAAAAGTAGGCGGATATCTCAAAATTCAAGTTTGGCAATACTCATTAAAATTGAATGAGAGCATTTATCAGTTACATCATTATCAGTGTTGAAAGGAGCATTTTGGTTGTGGATAAAAGAGCATCTTTGTAAAGTTGTTGGACACACTTTCTAGTTTGGTTTGAGAAAAGGGCAAATGCTACCAACCTGGAAGTATTATATCATTGATTTCACCACTTCAGTATGTGATCAACTTTTTTTGGGTGGTGCATTTAATAATAAACATATTGACGTTATGTTATAAGAAGAAAAATGGAGCATGTTTTGGAAAAAAGATTCCCTCTTAATGCAGAAGATTACAAGTTATATGAAGAAGTTGGTGAAGGCGTTAGTGCCTCTGTATACAGGGCTCTTTGTGTTCCTCTCAACGAGATAGTTGCAATCAAGGTTCTTGATCTAGAGAAGTGCAATAATGATTTGGTACGTAGATATAAATTTTCATATTTTACATCACTTCCATTAAACTTAAATTGTGCTGCTAGTTACTTCATACTTGAATTCAGTGGCTTATGAAATTATGAAAGGATGATTTCAACCATCACTACTCATTACATTGTTTGGTGCTAATTTATGTATTTGTCTCCACACTTGTTCACTCTTTTAAGTCTGTTGAATTATGTGTGTTGCACTAATTGCTTTAATACAAGGATAATTTCAACAATTCAATCTCTAATTCATTGTTTGATAATTATTTGTCTATTCATGCATGTGACTATATTCCATATCTGTCATATTGGATACATTTTTGATGATACTTCTGCTAATTATGCAGGATGGCATTCGAAGAGAGGTGCAGACCATGAGCTTGATTGATCATCCAAATCTTTTACAGGCACATTGCTCTTTTACTACTGGACACAATCTGTGGGTTGTAATGCCATACATGGCAGGGGGTTCTTGCCTTCATATAATGAAATCTGCCTATCCGGAGGGTTTTGAAGAGCCTGTTATTGCTACTTTATTGCATGAAGTTCTCAAAGCTCTTGTCTATCTTCATGCCCATGGTCACATACATAGAGATGTTAAGGTGTGATGCATTAGATATCTGCCCTCTTATTTTTTAAAAGCTATGCACCCTTGTGATATTTAAAATTGAGAATCTTACAGCTAGATTTCGTAATCTTAAACTAAATGGCACTAATTCATTGAATCTGATATTTTGTTTGCTTATTTTCTGGTGTTTGTAAAGCTGTAGCTGAACCCAACAACTATTTCTTATTTTTTTTTCCCTTTTCTTCATGTTTATTGGTTTTCTGTTCTTTTTCTCCTCTTTTAAATATTTGCAACTATGCAGGCTGGGAATATTCTGCTAGATTCTAATGGTGCAGTCAAACTAGCTGACTTTGGAGTGTCAGCATGTATGTTTGATACTGGAGACAGGCAACGTTCAAGAAACACATTTGTTGGAACACCTTGCTGGTATTAACCCTCGTTTATTGTAGTTCTTCATCTGGCTACCGCCATATGAACGATTGCTGAAGTAATGAATTGTCTGTTTTTCCACAGGATGGCTCCCGAAGTCATGCAGCAATTACATGGATATGATTTTAAGTGAGTGTTCTCAATTCTTTTCTTCCCTTGTGGGCATAATTAAAAATTTTATTATTGTCGTTGTTTTGCTCCCTGACATCTTACACTTTGTTGGGTTCTCTATTTTTATTTTCTCCAATAAGCAGAGCAGATATATGGTCATTTGGTATAACAGCACTTGAACTTGCTCATGGTCATGCCCCATTTTCGAAGTATCCACCTATGAAAGTAATTTTCTTGTCTTAAAATATTTGCAATTACCTATGAGTTGCATGTCTCTGTTTCTGTGAGCTCATGGTTGAATTTTTTCACTTATTTTTGGATGCAGGTTTTGCTTATGACCTTACAAAATGCCCCTCCGGGTCTTGATTATGAAAGAGATAAGAGATTTTCAAAGGTTTGTGGTGTTTACTAAAGCACTTTGTAGTTTGTAGCATATATTATCTGTATTCCTTTTTTACATATAAATTTTTCCTTATCTCTTTTCAGGCTTTCAAGGAGTTGGTTGCCACCTGCTTAGTAAAAGACCCAAAAAAGCGTCCAAGTTCAGAAAAACTATTAAAGCACCACTTCTTTAGACATGCACGTGCTAGCAAATATCTAGCTCGCACCATTCTAGATGGCCTTGCTCCTTTAGGAGATCGTTTTAGAACGCTGAAGGTCTGCTGTTCGTTTGCAAGTTCCTCTATTTTATGTATAAGTTGTTTGGGTTTTTGTTATCAATTTCTCTTGCTTGTGTACCAGGCTAAAGAGGCAGATTTATTGGTGCAGAACAAGGCTCTTTATGAGGATAAGGATCAGTTATCTCAGGTAGGTTTATTTTAAGTTTTGTGTGTAAATGCTTGCTTCTGAGACTGTCTGTGCAAGGTGATATTTTACGAGTACAGTTTGCCATCAATTCACTTTACTGCATTATTGTGTCTGTGTTGTGTTTTACTGTATCCATGCATCATTTTGTAAGTAGACCTTAAGGATTAATAATTAAGAATATAAGGATATGCTACATTTCATCAACTATTTCATTTACAGAAAGAATATATTCGAGGAATCAGTGCCTGGAATTTTAACCTGGAAGATTTAAAAAGTCAAGCTGCTCTTGTAAGTATTTTTACCTTCCTACTTTGTGTTATTTATTTATTTTAATTAGGTGGCAAACTTAGGCATTACTGGACATGGTTATCTTCTTGTAAAACATTTTTATGTTGTCAACAGATTCAAGATGACGACATACCTAACGAAGATGAGCCACAAAAGGATAAGAAGCAAAAAGACAGATCGGATGACTTCAGGGATCCTGCAGAAAGGTCATCATCTGTAACATCTAATCATTCAGATGGTGCCCCCACTCAGAATAAGGAGGTACTGTTATTGTCCAAAAATGATCTAATGCTTACTTTACCTTGCGTGTTTTGAACTATAGACTTTCCTTTAAGTATACTGGACGGGATTTACATCATAGCCCTATTTCAGGATGGGTTCACTAATCTTCGGAATTTGGAGGAATCGCTTGCTTCATTTCCTAGTAAACCTCTTCAAGCACTTAAGTATGCTTATCTTCTCTGTTCTTTCCCTTTCAACATTTCTTTTTTGAATTTTCAAGTGTTGGCGATGTGTTTGAGATTTGGGTTATGGTATCATATATGTTTCCAGTAATGTGGAAGCTTGTATTTCAAGCTGAAACACTACTGGTTGTATATTAGAAATTGGGTTGTTCGTTTTATTTTATTTAGTAATTATTTATAGTAAAGTACTTAAAAGTTATAACGTACAAACTGAGCCTTTGTTTTCACTTTATCTCTCATATCAATTCTTCATTAAATCTTACTATATAATGTATGTAGAAGTTTATGCAATAATATTCTTTTAGATTCAGTTCTCCATTCATTTATAGAAATATAGAATGCTATACTTTTTTATATTGTTTTTTTTTTTTTGGTTAATTAAGAATTAAAGGGAAATTTTGGATGTGGCAAATGGGATTAATCTTTAAATTATCTGTTCAGTTTTCTTTTGGTGACTAATTTAAATTCTTCCTAGCATTTTCTACAATTATGTTAGTGTTTAGCAAATAACAATGCATTTTCCGTTGTAGAATATTTGATCTTATTTATATGTAAATTATGCAGAGGATGTTTTGATGTGTGTGAGGATGACGTTAATAACAACAGTCCAAGAGATCTGGATCATGATTATGGAAATGAAAGTTCTGGGCCAAGTTCTTCATTACAACAAAACGCCAACAATCAGCAAAAGAAGTTTCCCAGTGGTTCTTTGCTACCTGATAATTTTCTTTTTCCCAAAAAGGTTGTTACTGATGGGGACAGGTAACTTTTTATTTTTACATCAATTGTTTGTAGCTTCATTATTTTTCTTCCTCATTTTCTCCTGGACCTGTTACTAGAACTTCTCATTATCAATCACTTTCTTGGAAATGAATTATTTTTTTAAAGGATTTGAGCAAACTGAAATATCCAAAATTTGTAGTTACACATGCTGTGCAATGTCTCTGACACTCTTTTATTGTGTTTGTCTTTATCACTCTTATATTTGGGATTTTGTTTAACAAACTGTGCAGTTGCACTAGGATAGAAACATGATTATTAATAATTTATGAAAATTTGGTACATGTTGAAAGCTTGGTTTTATAATAATCTGAGATCGAGAGAATTGTGATATTTTGTAGACATTCTTGTTACTTTACTACTGCTGCTTATTTGGCTTGCAGTATTAATGTGCTATCGTATGTCCTGTTTTTCTTAAAAGGGATTACCTACAAACAAAGTATTCTTCGGAGAGGAATCACAGTGGTCCATTGCAATATCGACAGAAGAGAGATACCAACAACCTTCCATTGGGTAAGTGTGTCTTGTTAGTCTGCTTGGTATTTTGATAATCTTTATAATTTTCTTTCTCCTGTGCCAGCGAGATTTTTATTTCATCTCAAAATAAATGCGTTGGGAAATGACTTGTATATATTTTTCTGTGTACAGTTGATGACACATCAGATGGACCATTTGTCCAGCGTAGGGGGCGGTTTAAGGTCACATCGGCAGATATCAGTCCAATGGTCTGTATCAAATGCCAGATCTTTTTACCTACTGCTTTTATCCGTAATGAAGATTTCTTGGTAGAGATTAGCAAAGCAGTTTTTTTGACACTTCATTATTGGGTGAACGTAATGTGGGACCCACTAAATCATTTGGGTGGTAACTTCTTATTTAAGATTATTTTGTGGGACCAACATGAAATTCACCTTACATGGAAGAGTTTGTGGAAAGGAGTGTTTTATTATTGGCATTTTTCTTCTGTGTATGGTGAATCTTCAAATGGTGCCATCATATATCTGAGTTATGCATCTTATTAATTGCTGGATCTGCTAGAGTCATTATATGCAGACTATACTATTTACTAAAGATCGTACCTTTGCTAACTTGAGATACTATAAAAATTGTGGTTGCATTTGTCTGCTTTGAATGCTTGATTTCATTAATGACCATAGATGGAACTTAGGTGATTTATGTTTTACGCAATGGCTTTGTAACCATTGCCATTCTTTTACTCATATAGGGTCCTTCAAACAGTGCTTCTGGCCCAGTTGTTAGTCCTACCAGTCCACCAAATCAAAATTTCGTGGCTGCCGCCATTCTTCCATCGCTGCAGTGCATCTTGCAACAGAATGGTTTGCAGAGGGTATGTTTTTGTAGCATTTATGTGTTTTCTATTTTTTTACACTGACAAGTATATAGCATAACCTTATTTTCCAACGGGTTTTGCCAGGAAGAGATTCTAAAATTAATAAAGTATGCAGAGCAATCTTCTGGTAATGCTTCTGTGTGTGTTGCCCCTTAAAAAATCTGGCAATTCAGTTTGTTTGATTTTAATTTTTTTATCTGTTACAGGTAAGAATGCAGAATCAGTGGAGGCAGGGGCAGTTGATAGTTTGCAGGTAAATAACTCTGGTACTTTTTCTTTAATGATGAGAGGCATATTATACAAGGGAATGTGCTGAAAGTATAGCAACTTGGGAGACTAAAATGCCCAGAAGGAAAATTTCTATGCCCTTCGTGGCAACATCCACCCCAAAACTATCCAAATAACACAATAATGATTCAATTTTTCTACTTCATAATGGAGCACGTCACAAGCCACTCTTGTAAAGTTTAATGGTACATTGGTACTAAAAAGTCAAACTGCATAAATGGCCATCTTTCTTCTGTTGACTCCAGTTTTACACAAGCTTAACATAGCCAGCAAAAAATAGTGTTTGACTGCTATTGTTTTCTTTTCTTCAAACCCGTTTGCATTGACATCCTATTTCCAACCTTATCCTCGTCCTCTTACCTCTTGCTATACCAGACCTTAACCCATGATTAGACCCATAAAAAATATTAAAGGAATTTGATACATTGAATTTTGAAACCATGGTTGACACAATTCGGATATGAATTTAAAAATCAAGTCTAGGATTAATCACAAAGACAATCACAAGTAGCCTTCTATAAAAATGAACGAGAAGGGTGGGGTTAAGAAACATTATGATTACAACTTGCAGGTACCTGCAACAACCAGGGAGAGGGAGCTGCATTTTCAGGTGATTCAACTCCAACAGAGGTACATAATACAATTGAATTTTTTATTCTTTGATCTTTTAAACTTAAATTCAATGTACATCTTATTTTCAACTCTTATGTCAGCATGGGAAGCCTTGTTGAGGAATTACAAAGACAAAGGATGAAAAATGTTCAGGTATTTTTTAATCCCCGTCCATCCTACTTCTACTATTTGTTTGTGTCATGTTTTAGTTTCATCTGAACTCAACACATGTAAATGACTTTTTGAACTTTTTCTTCTTTTCTCTATTTTTGTTTTTTCTCAATATACCTTTATTCAAATGTCTTATTCATTGCCTTTGTAAGGTAAATTCTAATTTTATTAACCGTAACAGTCATTGTTTACTTTGAACAATTGGTTGCCTCTGTTTAAGAACATATTGAAATTATACTGTGCATTGCCATGACATTTGGACCTTAGAAATGTGATGCAATTCGGATGGGTGAAAAATTGTAAATTTATTAGAATTTATCCTGCGGCATGGTGTCACCTCCCTCTATTTACATGCTGGAAATGTTCAATCTTTGGTGTGTGGAGGTGGTTGGAACACGTACTAGGTAGGGATTAGTACACGAATCACCTACTTACCTAGTGGGTTCCACCGAAGGTAAATTTATTAAATTTTACCTGCCAAGAATGCTACCGTTTTGGGTCAAGACGTGTCCCTAATACCGTATAATTCATAAATTTTGAAAGCACTAATTTATTACTAATACTTCATGTTACCTACCAAGATGTTTCTTAGTTCTCAAGGATCAACCATCGATTATCTTTTCACATATTTGCAGTCAAGTCATCGTCTAAGATGTCTCACCCCTTCTGTCTGGTTTGCAGTTAGAGAAACAGTTGAGCAGTATTAATAACAAAGTGGAGAAGTGAAGAAGTCTATGGATGTTATCATGGTTTGACTGATATTAGACAACACCTGACGTTCATTGATGACATTCAAAGATTATTTGCGACGTACTTGAGGGATGGAGGAACGTCTCAATTGTATCACCATGAGTGGTGTGAACTTTTGTTTGAGGCAGACACTAATTTTGAGATGCTATTCCTTGAGTCGCCTGTAAAATGTAATTTATTGGGATAATGTTATCATGTAATTTAAACTTCTCATTTTCTCTTATTCTACCTAAAATTTACTCATCAGGGTTCACATGAATGCATATAACTACATAGCTCAGTGATGTAGCAATCTGCCTTGTGTTTCAATAAGTTCATATCACCTGACAACCAAACACATACACACAATGTTGGCTGAAATGGCTAGTGTTGAAGTGTAAAATTCCAATGGTTGATGGAAATTAAAATTTTATTTATATTCTGACAATAAATTCTCCAAGTGGATTGTATTATTCATATAACTGCAATTGAAATTGATGTGCATAAAGAAATATCTGTTTACTTATTTTTGCGATTTTTGAAATTGTGACCTAGATATTTTGTTCTTCAATGAATGTGTCATTTGCATAATAACAATAAATTATGTTGTCCATTACAAGAGTCATAACATGATGTTTTAGTTTACTTTTTTGTGGCTTTAGTGTTTGTCGCATTTATTTTAATCAAAAGATCTTATACAATTCATATTCAATAATGTTTTATATGGCTGTGGATGTTTTGAGATAAATATTTTTTCATAATTTAAGGTCTTATTTAATATTAGAGTTTTAAATTTCATGCCTATATTTTAATATGAATGTTTTATGAGACATATGTTTTAAATTTGAGTACAATCTTTAAATGGACTTTGCTTAGTAATAGGAATTGTAGCTAGTCTAAAAGGGTAAGCCACTTTAGAAGTCAAAACTTTAGTAATATATTTATTAATTAGTGTATCATAACCTTAAAATTATTATCTAGAATAGATGGAGTAATATAAATCACTGAAATTTAGTTTTAACTCTTATTCAAATGTGAATTTAATTATTAGACATTGTCAATGAAAAATACAGTATCAATTAATCAATAAATTTTTATAGGTATTACACATAATATAATTATAACAAAATTTATTTAATTTATCATAATAGATGGTGGTTTTTGTTATTTAATAATCCCTCTTATCTTTATTTATTATAAGCAGGAGGAATTTTTGGTATTTTCTATAAGCTTTTTTTTTTAAAAAAAAATTATACAGTTTTATAATTGTTTTTCTTATTTATTCATATTAAATATTATGAGTATTCGTATCAATAAATAATGAGAACTGAATTGTAAAAGTTAGTAATGAAGGTTAAACAATTCAACAAACTACAAGTTTTTAAGTCTCACAACTTCAAATGCAAAGATTATATTCTACACCCTAAAAATTTATTACCAATATCTTAAATTTAAAAATTCGAATAAAATACTTTCCTTGCCTCATATTTCTTTACAAGATAAGAAAAAGAAGAATACTTAGTAAACACTATAAGAACTTCTTCATCATCTCAAAACTTCAAATTATAATCACTGTAGATCCCACCATCAAGCTCAAACTCATTAAAACTATTTCTCCTCCACCAACCCTAACCCTCACTATGTGCACTTTCTAAAGAAATAAAAGAAAAATGAGAAAAGTTAACCCACACTACACTGCAAATTAATGTTATACATTTTTTCTTAACTACTTTGTGAATAAAAAATTCACCAAATTAAAAAAAAAAGTTTGATTTTTTATTAGAAGAGAAGAAGTTGAAAAAGAGATAGCGCAGGAAAATAAATAAAATAATAAAGAAGTGATTCTTTTTATGAAAAGAAAAATTACAAATTTCTAATTGTATCCCCTGACATTCTAAGTTCACTTCTCATATCAAAACTATTTTGGCCATATCCCATACTCTAAGTCTAAGATGTTCTTAGTAGGTACCACCTATAATTACTATTTTCATTTTTAGACATAACTAGTTTAAATTAAATTATTATCACTTTAAAAATGACTTCACATAATTAAAATATTAAAAATATAAAAATTTAATAATTAAACTAAAATTATGTATTTTCGAAAATCAAGGAATTAATGAAATCATACAAAAATAGAAAGACCAAACTCATATGTATTAAAGGAATATCAAAATTGTAATTTAGTTAAATAATAATAACTCTCATAATAAGTAATAAATGGTTATATTTTTTAAATATGTGATTAGGTACTTAATTGTGAAATTTATATGTATGGGAAAAATGTTTACTAATATTTTGTTATTACTAATACTGTGTATATAGCGCATCATATACTTATTGAAGAATGCAATTATGAGTTAAATAAAAGTTGAAAAATTGAAGACTCATAAGCTATCTCATTGAATTAAAAATATTTTATGTTAAATAAAAAAACATATTTAATTATTTAAAATAAACAAATTTTTGAAAGATAGATAAAGTAAGTGTATGCAGATTTTTGTTCTTATTATGGATTTTAAAATGATTATATTAATTATATTGATAAATTGACGAATTTAGATGTAAAAAACTATAGTTATCTACTTTTGTTAGGCTGATTTTTTTTTCATAATAAATTTTAATTATTTTTGTTTCGTTTGCAGAAACTTTATTTACTTTTGTATGAGTTTGATACGAACTTTTCATATTTTTTTGTTTTTATTTTATTTTATTTTTTATATATTTTTTCATTATCAGTGAATTTTTAGATGTCAACTTAAATGAGATATTAAAATCCATAATAATGTCTAACTTGAATTTAATAAAAAAAATCATTTAAAATAAACATAATTTTAAATAAATTAGCCAATAGCATCTTGTAACCTATATTTTTTTGTTTATATAAAAACTACTTATAATAACTCATAAAAATAACATAAAAATCACCAAAACAAATTTGTGTGTTTATACATTAAAAAAAAGAAACTAATTTCTGAATCTTATCAAAGATACTTGACAATAAAAAATAAAAAATTATTTACCGGAATAATAAACCGACCCACAGAAGAAAACAAAGATATCAACATGAAGAATTGAGGCAAGAGATGAGCACAAAAGTCTTAACCTTCAATGTCACCTTTGCATTATCTAGTAAAATTCATTGCACCTTATAAACTTAGATTTTTTTTTTTTTCAGATATTATTGTTCTTTAGTCTACCTTTGAATTTTCCTTGCGTTATCATCATCAACAAAAAAATCATTATGGAATTCATTGCATCAATCCCACTTGCTAAGCCATCTTTTCATTAATTTTCACTTTTTCAGTAACTTTGAATGAATTTATAGTATATTGTTTGTGATTATCTACAAAGTCAATTATCAATTATTTGGTGTTAATGGAAAACACACACACAACTACTTAGTGTTGCTCTAACTCTTCTTTAATAACATTGTAAACTTGTTATTCATTATTTTGAACATGGATTTTGATGCTTAATTTTGTAATATGTTTAATTTATTGTGTTTTGATCTACTAAAAATAATTTAAAGGAGCAAAATAACTTATTTATAACTATTTTTATTCCCCGTGAAATAATTTCTTAAGAATATTGCACATTTTATATTTGGGGGACTAATTTTTTTTAATTAGAAAACCAAAATTAAATTCATTTTAGTTTTAGAAATTAAAAACATAGCTAAACTATTTTTAATTAGAGTATTCTTTCAAATAATACAATCCATTAAAATAGTAAAGTTTAATTAAGAGGTCAACTTCTCTTATAAATAAAAAACATTTATTCTTCTACTAGAATTATAAGTTAAACTCTTAGTTACATACTTTAAAAAATAATATATGTGAATTATACTATATCTTAGCCTAAAAAAAGTATAAACTCACGATGAAAAATTATATTTATATTTTTCACATTTCATTTTCAAAAGATAGAATTTTCTTCTTGATTATATATCTACTTAATATCTTATATCTTATATGTAGCATGCATACATACATATATACATATATATATATATATATATACATATGTATCATGTTACATATAAGATATAAGATATTAAGTAAAAATATTATATAAAAAAGACGTAATAATTATGTACAATCATATTACTATTTTAATTTTATATATTTAGCTGATATACATTTCTTACAAATATGAACTTTTTTCTGGTTTCACTACTGCTTAATATTTTTATATGCAATAATTTATGTAAAACGTGTATATTTCTACATATTTATTAATTAATTTTGTATGTCAATTTTTTTATAAATGTTTTAAATGTATTTTAAATTTACATGCTTCAACTTAAATATTTTTGGAACATTGGGACATATAAAAACATTTATTATTTATTATTATTAAGTAATCTGTTAGATATATAAAAGCATGTTATTATTTTTTATTATTAAAATATGGGTGTTATAGACTTGGCATTAGGATCAAGACTCAAGTCTTATCATAAAAATATTTTAATTAATATTTTCTAGAAGAAAATCATTAAATAAAGATGACTCACTAAAGTGACATTTCTTTATTTTCAAAGTCATGATTCATTTATAAAATTGAATCGTTGATATATACGTAGATGTGATTGAATTATATGGTTATTGACTTGGTGTTTTTTTAAATGAAATGAGTACGGATCGAGATAGATATAAAGATATATATTGTATTGTTTGAATAAATTTTGAGTTTGGTGAAATTATGCATTACTTAAATTGAATAAATTGTTGTTTGAAGTAAGTAGTCGCATTGAAATTTATTAATAAAATAATATTGAATGTGAGTTATTCTTAATTTGATTTTTAATGTAAGAAAAAAATTGAAAAATACAATATATTTATAACACTGATTAATTTTTTACGTATAAAGATAAAAACGAGAAATCATTACAAATTCGATATTAAATAGTATGTTTAACAAAATTATTATTAACAATGACCAGTTAGGTTCTTCTCCTAAAACGAAAAACTCAAAATCTAAAGTATGTAAGTAAGAGATAGTTTCTACATTTAAAAAAAAAAAACAGTTTTATCAAATCAAGATATGTCCAAAAAAAAGAAAAACAAAAAAATAATAATTAAAGGAACCTTTAATATATCTATTTTTTCACTGGCACTGTGGTAGATTTGCACGTGATTTGAATATTTTCTTATTCATTCTCAACCAACCTATGATGATAATTTATACAACTCATAAATTCATATTTTAGTGAAGACCCCATGAATTTTAAGTTTTAATAACCTTTTATTAAATAAACACTCTATGAATAATAACAATAATAATTCCACTCCCAACTGTGTTGTTTATTAGTACTTTATATATGGTCTATAATAATGATATGTATTGTTTAATTAGAATGTTATGGGTGTAAAATATCTATTAATTTCATTTTAATTATATTTTTATTCACATAACTAAACTTATATTGATAATTACATATATGTTGTAATATAAAATTTATTCTTGACATTAATATATATATATATATATATATATATATATATATATATATTTGATTATTGTACTTTTATAAAGTAGCTCTAACTAAAGTTGAAAAGTAAAGGGTTTTTTTTACTCACAAAAATGTCAAAACACATGGCCCCATTCTTTTTGTATTTTTGTTTCATTCTTTTAATATAATAAAATATAAGTCTTCATCCCTTTGGGAGATTCTTTGCATGAATCCACAAGCAAAGTAAAAGCCCAGTTTGTACCATACACACCCCAAAGGGAAATCTTAAGTTTAAAAATGGTTGAAATAATAGTTTAGTATTTCAAGGGTTTAAATTTAATCGTGAACTGAAAGTATATTGCTACATTTAAACTCAAAATTATTTTAAAGTATTAAATTATAAATAAATTTGATATAAAGAAATATTCTATTTGATCTCACCACTGAAACTTGTTAAATATTATTAAAATACTATATTGTTAATAGGATGTTTTGTTATATCATTTCTATCCTACACGAAAATTCTTATCCAAACATGTTATAAAAAAAAGAACGTGGTAGATATTATTTAGCAGATTGACCGAGAAACGATTCATTGTTGCACTAAGCAAATAAATATATGGTCAAAGTCGTGTTTGGTACGCTGTTGTCAGGTAGTGTTGCAATGCCATCCACTCCATTTTTTATTTATTTTATCTCTTACAAATTATTTAAATTTCTCAATTACACACCAATGTATATTTACATAAAATAAAGTATTATTTTTCTCTCCTAAATAAATGGATGGAAATAAAGGTTGTTTGATTGGAAAAAAAAAATGTTAAATAAAAGGAAATAAGGAAAATTAATAAAAGATAAAATAAAATGTTTTATTATTTTTAATAATAATCATTAACATTGTTTACAATATTTATGTGATTAAAAGAAATTTTATAAGGAAATATTATAAGAGATATTTCCCTCTTTTATTTATTTTTTATACAGTTAACTGTGTTTCTTACAAATTAAGGTATGATCTTGGAATGACTTTAAAATCATTTAAAAGTGATGTATAAATCCTTATTATTAGATTTTGGTATATAAGAGGAAAAGATAAAATGTAAAAGGAATAGAGTGACTATTCTTGTTGTTGTTACCTCTTTTATTAGAAAGAAGATGAATAAAAATATATATAGACCTTAAAGCTCATATATGGTTGAAAAAATATAATATCCATATATAATTCAGACAGAAAAAAAAAATTATTGAAAACAACCAATTGAATATGTATATTGTACAATATTAATACTTCTCAAACTCAAGATGAGAGATTTTTAAAACAAAATTATGATTGTACCTAAGAAGCTAAAGATGAGTAGTAAAAAAAAGGGTTAATAAAAACACCATCCTATTGATTTAAACTAAGATAATGATAATATAATATAATAGTAGAAATTGTAAAGTATAAAGAAGTTTGTCTTTTATATAATACAATGTATAGGACACGAAACTGTAAACAAATGATCACGTATTTGTTTCCAAACCTGGTATGAGTGAACATCTCCAATAACTCGAGACAAGATAGTCTTGGACATAGTTAAGTGAAGTCAAGAAAAGAAGATTTGATCTTGAACTTCCTATTCTTCATGTGTTGGATTAATGGTTCCAGAAATATTATCATATTCATTTAAAAATTTTGAAGGAATCATAGGATTAACAAGACACCTGTGGAGTTTATGAGATTTAATATCAAGTTTAACATGTTGCTTCCAAAGAAGGTAATTGGAATCATCAAGCTTCTCAGCTATGGAGTTTGGAAAAACTTGGGAAAGAAATGGGAGGCAATTTGTGATAGAAATTACAGAATAAATGTTACCTGAATCCATAAATGAAGATAGAATATTCGGTAAGGTTATAACCTTCCTCAACCAAAATCCTTCTTATTCCTCTTGTTCTTGCTGGACCACTTTAAAGTGACTCTTTTGATGGGGTAAGAGACCACAATTTATGATTTTGGTATATTGGGGGATCAACCCTTTACCTCTCTCTTATTCTGATAACCTCTCATAAAAGGATTTCCATTAAACCAATTAAATCTCAGAAATTAAGAAGTAAGTGACTAATTAAAAATATCTTAATGACAAATAATTTGAAAGAAAAATCAACGGCTAATATGATTATATAAATAAATATATAGTCTATAATTAAACTAAGGAAATTTCCTAACAATTTGTACTAGCTAATATCAAATCACAGACTCTTGATACCATATTAATTATTTTAGTAAGTTAAGTAAATGTTTTTCTATACCTTAAGAGTTGTAATTTATTCTCTTTAACTTTTTTATGAGTTATATTTGAATATGATTGAATAAATGTAACTTGATATGAGTTTATATCCTTAATAATTATCATGAAATGATTTATGTTTATAAGTTATTTTTAATTTTGATGCAATATAATAAAGTTATAGGGTATAGTATATGATGCAAAGACTATATTGAATATTATTAGTTTATTTTATTTAATAACTTTGATATATGACACCAAAGTTTTGAATTTTTGATATTTTAAACTTATCATAAAATTCAAGTATGGTTAGATACTAAGTATATTAGTTTCTGATAGAACTTAGTTAATATATATCTTCTAAAAGACACTAATGATTTTATTTTATTAAATGTGTTTTTATTAGATAGATTCATGTATGATAAAAAAAAGAATGTACATGTACAAATGAAATTAAAACAATTTAGTTATTATAACGAGTTAGATGAAACTATTTTATTATATTATTATTTTGAATTTTGGATATTTATTCTTGTAATATATATATATATATATATATATATATATATATATATATATATATATAT
>Ga0099824_1005747_pt1 | contig 17359 bp, 6 predicted proteins | sample SiratrowhiteBW_FD_76837 | JGI IMG/M metagenome (GOLD analysis project Ga0099824, IMG submission 76837) | Root nodule microbial communities of legume samples collected from California, USA - Siratro white BW | ecosystem: Host-associated > Plants > Roots > Nodule | place: USA: California... | reverse complement strand
GGTTTAGGAGCACCTTAAAGATGATATACTCTTAAATCGATCTCCTTTTGTCTTGTATATATGTTTTTGTTGTAGTTAAAGACTCTATGACCTTGAGATGGTTTTCCTTTTGTCATGAGAATATTTATACATAACTCTGATGTATCTGAACACTTTTTGTAGTACCTTGAACCTTAAATGGATGTTAATACTTGCTAACAGACAAAAGTTATAGAATTTTTGGACTGTTACAGTAAAGGTGAAAATTACAACCGTTGAATAAAAGTTATTGAAATATTTAAGACCGACAACAATAAACACTTAAAATTTATCGTAGAAAGAGAAACTCATGTAAAAAAACTAACAATCTTTATAAAAGAATGAAATAATTAAAATTATTTTAAAGTTGTAATTTTAATGTGTTTATATCTCTTGTAAATCTTAAATTGATTAAATTTATTATATAATATATATTATAAATAAATTTATAAATATTTTATGTTTATACAACAAATATGTATCATCTAAATGATTCAAACAAATATTTAAACAAAAATTTATGGGTGAGTAAATTTTGTTAGAAGAAAGTAAAATCAGTGTCATATAAAAAGCAAAGCATTGTAAATAAAGAATTTGTGTTTCTCAGTTTTAATTGTTTTCTTTTGTTATTTTGTTTTGAATATAAGGGATAAATATATTTTGAATTGTCAATTGATTTTTCTTAATTTTGTTCATTTTGTCATAATACATACTTCAGAGTTGGTTTGATATTTTACTTTGTTTTTCTTTTTCTTTTTATGGGTTTGATCTAGTCTCTTTTTTTTTTCTTTTTAATAAATTTGATGTGATTCTTCTATAACTCTACTATTCATTTAATAAATTTTTTATTGTTGGTCTAATAAAGTATTCATCACAAATCAGTCACAGATTAGAGACATCAATGATGGTTGAATAGAATTTATTGAAGTATGAAAAATATCTAAAACAGACATTGATAAACACATACAATTTATCATAAAAAGAGAAATTGATGTAATGTATAAAAGAAATTAGTAATTTTTATAAAAGATTACCTCACTATTAGTTCAAAAGTCTAGGAATGGTTTCATTATAGTATTCTGGTTTTCACTTAATTGTTGTTTGTTTAGAAGTCTATGGATAGTTTAGTTTTAGTATTCTGGTTTTCACTTAGTTATTATTGATTTTTGTATTGTGGGGCTACAATCCAATACTGGAAGGATGTAGATTACAGCAGTTGAATTTATTGAAGAGAAATATGGGACAACAATAAACACGTAAAATTTATTGTAAAAAGAGAAACTCAGGTGACGAAAAAAAAACTAACTATCTTTATAAAAGAATGAAATAATTAAAATTATTTTATAGTTATAATTTCAATGTGTTCAAACTTAAATTGATTAAATTTATTATATAATATATATTATAAATAAATTTATAAATATTTTATGTTTATACAACAAATATGTATCATCTAAATGATTCAAACAAATATTTGAACAAAAATTTATGAGTTAGTGAATTTTGTTAGAAGAAAGAGAAATCAATGTAATATAAAGAGCAGATTTTATTGTAAATAAAGAATTTGTGTATCTCAGTTTTAATTGTTTTCTTTTAATGTTTTGTTTTGAACATAAGGGATAAATTTGTTCTGATTTGTCCGCTAATTTTCCGTAATTTTGTTCATTTGTTTTGTAATAATACATACTTTTGAGTTGGTTTGATATTTTGCTTTCTTTTTTTTTTCTTTTTATGGGTTTGATCTAGTCTCCCATAGTCTTTTTTTTTTTTAATAAATTTGATGTCATTCTTCTATGACTTTACTATCCGTTTAATAAATTTTTTATTGTCAATTTAATAAAGTATTCTCATCACAGATCAGTCATAGATTAGAGACAACAGTGGTAGTTGAATAAAATTTATTAAAGTATGAAAAATATATAAAATAGACATTCACAGATCAGTCATAGATTAGAGACAACAGTGATGGTTGAATAAAATTTATTGAAGTATGAAAAATATCTAAAACAGACATTGATAAATGCATATAATTTATCATAAAAAGAGAAATTGATGTAATGTATAAAAGAAATTAGTAATCTTTATAAAAAAAATTACCTCATTGTTAGTTCAGAAGTCTAAGGGTGGTTTCATTTTAGCATCCTGGTTTTCACTTAATTGTTGTTGGTTGTTCCTTTAGAAGTCTAGGGATGGTTTGGTTTTAGCATTCTGGTTTTCACTTAATTATTGGTGGTTTTTGTATTGTGGGGCTACAATCCAATACTGAAAGGATACATTAGGATAGTTGAATTTATTGAAAAAAGAGAAATATCAGACACGTAAAATTTATTGTAGAAAGAGAAACTCATCTGACAAAAAAAACTAATCATCTTTATAAAAGAATGCAATAATTAAAATTATTTTAAAGTTATAATTTTAATGTGTTTATATCTCTTGTAAATCTTAAATTAATTAAATTTATTATATAATATATATTATAAATAAATTTATAAATATTTTATGTTTATACAACAAATATGTATCATAAATGTTCAAACAAATATTTTAACAAAAAAATTATAAGTGAGTGAATTTTGTTAGAAGAAAGAGAAATCAATGTAATATAAAGAGCAGATTTTATTGTAAATAAAGAATTTGTGTATCTCAATTTTAATTGTTTTCTTTTGTTGTTTTGTGTTGAACATAAGGGATAAATTTGTTCTAATTGGTCCGCTAATTTTCCTTAATTTTGTTCATTTGTTTTGTAATAATATATACTTCTGAGTTGGTTTGATATATTTTGCTTTTTTTTTTGCTTTTTATGGGTTTGATCTAGTCTCTCATGTTTTTTTTTTATTATTTAATAAATTTGATGCGATTCTTCTATGACTCTATTATCGGTTTAATAAATTTTTTATTGTGGGTCTAATAAAGTATTTTCACTACAGATCAGTCACAGATTCTTCGAGACAGCAATGATGGTTGAATAAAAATTTTTGAAGTATAAAAAATATGGAAAATTGATAAACGGGTACAATTTATTATAGAAAGAGAAATTGATGTAATGTATAAAAGAAAGTAGTAATCTTTATCAAAACATTACCTCACTCTTTCAGAAGTCTAGGGGTGGTTTTGTGTTTTAGTATTGTGGTTTTCACTTAATTGTTTACTTAATTGTTGTTGGTTGTTGGTTTTTGTATTGGAGGGCTACAATCCAATACTGGAAGGATACAGATTACAACATTTGAATAAAATTTATTGAAGAAAGAGAAATATCATACAACAATAAATACATAAAATTTAATTATAGAAAGAGTCACGTGACCAAAAAAAACTAACTATCTTTATAAAAGAATGAAATAATTAAAATTATTTTAAAGTTATAATTTTAATGTGTTTATATCTCTTTTAAATCTTAAATTGATTAAATTTATTATATAAGATATATTATAAATAAATTTATAAATATTTTATGTTTATACAACAAATATGTATCATCTAAATGATTCAAACAAATATTTAAACAAAAGTGTTGAGTGAATTTTGTTAGAAGAAAGAAAAATCATTGTAATATAAAGAGCAGCTGTTATTGTAAATAAAGAATTTGTGTATCTCAGTTTTAATTGTTTTTGTTATTTGAATATAAAGGATAAATCTGCTCTGATTGATTTTCCTTAATTTTATTGATTTGTTTTGTAATAATACATATTTCTGAGTTAGTTTGATATTTTACTTTTTTTTCTTTTTATAAATTTTATTTAATCTCTCATAATTTTTTTTAATAAATTTGATGTGATTCTTCTATGACTCTACTATCGATTTAATAAATTTGTTATTGTCTGACTAATAAAGTATTCTCATCACAAATCAGTCACAAATTAAAGACAACAGTAAATAAAATTTATTAAAATATGAAAAATATTTAAAACGGTCATTAAGGCGTAAAGTTTATCATCAGAGACAGAGAAACTGATATACATCATGACAACAAAAGAAATAAGTAGTCTTTATCAAAAAATTAAATAATTAAAATTGTTTTAAACTTATAATTTTGATGTATTTATATATCTTCTAAATCTTAAACTAATTAAATTTATTTACATAATATATCTTATAGTTAAATTTATAAATTTTGCATGTTTATATCTCAAATGTGTATCATCTAAAAAATTCCAACAAATATATAAAAAACCACTTATAAAAAAAACTAAAGAATTGTGACACAACTAAGCAATATTTGAATTTAAGTGGAATTTACATGAAAAAAGTAAATAAAACATCATAAAAAAAAATATAATAGCTTAACTATTATATTTCCTAATATTATATTTACAAAAAATAATAAATACTTGTTTTTTTTTAAGAAAATATTTAACTCATGCACTTGAACACAAATATCTTAATTAAACTACAATGTTTAAGAATAAAATGATGTTTCCAACTCATCTAAAATTAAAAAAAAGTATTAAATATGTTGAGTTGAAACTGAAGACACTTTCTTAGTTATTGTAATATATATATATAGAGAGAGAATTAATTATTGCACTGTTTTTAGTATTTATTGGATTACTTTTTCAATTTTATATATGATTCAAATAAAAGAAATTAACATTAAAAATTGAAATAACTAATATTTCCTTGTAAGATGTTATGGGAATATTACACATATGCAAGATTGTAAAAACAATGCAATGTAATAATAGTTTAAATTGAGATATAAAAGGATTAAAATTCTGAAAATAAATATGATTTAAATATAATTAATACTTATTAGATAAATTCATTTAAATAAAATTATTTTCTCAAATAAAAAATATGTATTTTTTAAAATAAATAAAAGTATTAAAAAATTCAATACAAAATAATTATTTAAAAAATTTAAATTATAATATATAATAATATACTTTTATTTCACACATCTTATATCTTAATACATCAATCTCTCTTGATAACAAAATCCATTCATTAAATATTAATTTCCTTCTTTTGTTTAATAAAATATTTTAAGAATAAAGTTGACTATTCAATTAATGGATATTTACTTCAATAAATATCATGATGGGTTTTCTATCTAATCAAGTGTGCAAGTTAAGAATGATTTTATTTCAAAAGAATGTTTCCTGCCTTTAAAATTAGTGAACTGGAATATTTAAAATGTATTTTATGATGCTTAATTAATTTAAGTAGCGTCGAAGGTAAAATAATTGTGGTATTATATTGAAAAAAACAAACATAAAAATAAATTGAATATTTTATATATTAGTTATTATATGATATATAATTTAACAGCCCTGTAAATAAATAAATTTAATCAACTTAAGGCTTGGAGGTTGTATAAACACACAAAACTTTTAAATTTAAGTAATTCTAATTAATTTAATCATTTTATTTTTTTAAATAAAGTTTAGTCATTATTTTTATTGTGGTTATATGAATATTTCTTTTTATAGTGAAGTTTACTTGCCTATTTTTTCATTTTTTTACATCTCTCTTTAATAAAAGTTTTATTCTTGTTGATTTTTCTGACTTACGCAATGAAACGAATTACATTTGGTGAAAAATTATTTTTCTATAAATAGATGTTTAGGCATTTGCTTTTCAATGCTCAATTTAGAATTCAATTTGACCTATCCCATCTTTGGTAACATGCAACTTTAATTTTAATGACTTTTGGTTCATTATAGAACCCACCTTGTGCTTTGTTTGGGTAACTTGTGACACTGTGGGAGCTTTAATTTCATCTCAATATTTAACAACTTCCATTAATATACGTTTTTGACCATTATTATTTGTTTTGAGAACACAACAATAAGAATACAAATACTTGGTTTTAAATATTAAAAAAAAACAAAAACATTTTACTGTGTGTTTTAGGAGAATTTTTAAGAGAAATAGTTATTTGTTAAAAACAATGGTTGTGTTAATTTTTCTTTCTTGAGTAAAAGGCATTTTTGTCCAAAGATTGTTTGATGAAAAGGAAGTAGGAACAAAAAATTGAATAGTGGGTTGATTTTGTATGATTTGCTATATCAGAAATTTGTCAGTGTTTTGGTTGAAGTCTCTGCAGTTGAAATTCAACCGTCAGCGCACATGCACTACTTGCTTCCAAAAATCTGGTGGTAGCAGGTACCTCCCTGTGCCACTGCCTCTCTAATTCTTTATCACCAAACTCTTCATAATTCTTTTCTCGTATCATATCATTATCTAAGAGATCTTCTCTAAGTAAAAATAAAATTAATTTATAATATGTAGATTGATAGATACAAACTTTAATTTATAAAGTAGTTTTGTAAAAATAAATAAGTTTAAAATTTTATTTTTTAAAATAATATTTAGTCTATTTTATTAAGATTTAACGAAAATTTACGATACCATTTATCATCAAATTATTACTAAATTATCTATAATATATAGTTTTAGATACAAAATATATATATCTCATTTGAAAAAAGTTTTAAAATTTTTACATATAATTAAAAATAAAATTAATTCATATTATATATATATATATATATATATATATTTATATATATATATATATATATGTATGTATATATAAATCTGAACCTACATATTAGTTTTAAAAAATTGTCTTAATTCCACTTCTTAAAATATTAAATAATAAAACTTCTTTAAAGACATAATTCATCTCCCATTTGAAAATGAAATCATAAAAAAATTTTCACGTATGTTTTGGTTAAGAAAAGCAAAGTCAAGCTTTCTAAGAATTCAAAAAATTTATATACAGATAATGAATTTATTATAATTTTAGACTAATTTTAACCAAACCATAACTTTTTATGATTAAAAAATTGAATCAAACCGCAAAAGTTATTAAAGTAAAAAATTTACGAAGTTGTAAACGATAATAATTTATTCGAAAGGGAGTGAAATTATAAAGAAGGGTTCAATAATATGAAACTGACAAAAGTTGAAATAATATTTTTCAAAGTAGTAAGTCAGGAACAGAAGATTAAAGACGATGAGTCTCTTGGACCTCACTTTAACCATCGCTATTGTTTGAACTTTGAATTCCACGAAAGGAATTGAAAGTTCAACCCTTTAAGGTACGAGTTCTCATTAAAAACGGTGAAAAGAAAAAGTAAAAGTAACAGTTTTGAAAATTATTTTATGAAGCAAACACATTTCATTAAATATAAAAATCAAAAAAACAAAGCAAAAATATTTCCAGTTCAAAGCATTTTAGTTGACATAAAAAAAATTAGTAAAAAAATGAATGGGTTCTAGAGAAAAATTTATAAAATGGATCATCATTCATGGCATTTAGTTTCAGTGACTTGCTAACCAAAGTCAGAGCAATAAAATAAAAATAATGATTGCCATAGCATCGGATACCACCTCCTCCCAATACGAAATCATAAAGAATCATAACTATCAAGACTTTTCGCAAAGAGATAGAAATAAATAACTTTGAGATTCCAATTTTCACCTATCTATGACACTAAATATTATAATATTACTAATGTAATAGTAATACTAATAATACTACTAATAATAATAATACTACTTACTAATAAAAGTAAATAAAAGAAATTTACAAAGCAACGATGGTTCCAACTACACTTTCCAAAAATTATAATACTTAAAAAAAAAGTCCTCCACTTCCCATATTTTTTAAATGTTGTCCATTTATTCGACTTTCTACGTTGACTCGAACACCAAACCCACCACTCCGGCTGCGTTCTCCTGCATCGCGGCCTGAACCGCGTGCCTGTGCTCCCCTTCGTACGTCACGATCAGCATCGCCGGATCATCTGGGGCGCGCTCCACGTGCTTCCTCGCGGGACACCCTCTCACCGTGCTGCACTTGTAATACCCCCTGATCACAAAAAAATCAACGTCAGAGAACGAGTCTTTCAGGATCAAAGTCAACAAGATGTACGGTCCAGAATCAGCATCACTCACCGAGGGTACGGTGAACCCTTGATCGGCTTCTGGCCGTACTTCCTCCACGAGTACTCATCCGGCGGAATATCGGCGATCTTCGAGCTAATCGCCGGCACTCTCACAGTCCTCTTCACCCTGTTTTTCCTGAAAAAAAAAATTAATTAATTACATTTTATTCTGTACACATAGAATAAAAAAATAAAAAAATTATATTGACTTTCAACACGATTAATATTTGCTTAAATTCAAAATAACTATTCTATGAATAAGTCATTTTCAAGGAGGCAGTTAAAAGAATTACTCATTAAAAAATGAAAAAATATTTATTTTTAAAATAAACAAATTAGAGAAACACATAAAAAAAAGTTATATCTCAGCTGTTTTATTAAAAGAACTATTTTTAAGAAACAAATAACAAACAAACAAACTCACCCGTTATAAATAATTCATAAATAAACTCTAATAATATATAAAAAAAAATTACATTAACAATAGAGTTTAACGGCATTGTATTTTTTTCATTATACAAAAAGGAAAGACAGCTTTTGTTAAATTTTCTAAGGATATAAAAATAGAGTCTAGAATGTGTGTATTAGATAAATAAATTATTGAAAGTTGAAGGGTAGTGGAATAAATAAAATGGAAGGTCAACAGTCAAAAGCGATTAACAGGAGAGGAGGGAAGGGAAAAAACGACAAGGGATTGAGAGAAGGTTCAGTTTGGGAAGGTTGAAATTGTCTGAGTTGTTTGTGAGACAGGAATTTCTATAAACTGGCTTCTGGACAAGGGAGGCACCAGACAGAGGCACAGCACAGGAACCCTATGTTGTCGTGTCACTATCACGCGTGGTGTACCTATTAATGCATTTAACTGCACCACTACCGAAATCGTTGACTCCCAAACGCTGCCTTACCCCACCCACGCCACCCACTCACGTGATTAGTTCACAAAAACACTTCAACGCCCCCCTTTACACCCGAAAAACATTACCATCTAATCACACCCTTTTAAACATTATCTTCCATAATCATTAATTACATTTAACTATTTAATATTAAACCAATTTTATTATTTCTTACCCTAAAATATTCACAAATATTTTTTTCTTCAAACATGTATAAATCTGTTTTATTAATTTTGAAAATAGTGAAAGCGTGGATCGACAAGATTCTATTATTACTTAATCAAAATTCAAAAACATTATAAAAATTAATAAACTTATTAACCACATCAGTCTGTAACAAAAAAAATTAAACTCGGTAAATGGTAAAACAAATTAATTTTTTTTTAAGAAAAAAAGACATTTCAATTTTCTATAGAATAGTCAAAAGCTTTGAATACTTGTTACAACGCATCTTTTAGTATGTCAATGAATACTCCTATTTAAGAATTAAATTTTAAGCCATAATAAAATAATATATAATTTATTTAATAAAACAGTTCTGGTCAACAATTGAGAGGAGTAATGATCGGGTGAAACGCGGTGTACCTTCGCTTGACGCAGTGGCACTTGCCGGATCCGGAGGCGTCCTCGGAGTGCTCGCGGTGGTCGAGGCAGCGCTTCTTGAACGGCGGTGGTTTCCCGGCGGAGGCCGCAGCAGGAGGCGGGGGCGGGGCGAGAAAGATCTTGCTGTTGGAGACGCTGCCGTCGCCGGTGATGGCGGAGGACATGAAGGAGGAGTTGGAGGAGACGCTGAAGGTGTCCTTGGAGAACTCGAGCTCCACGGACTTGGCCTTGGAGTTGCGGAGCGCGTTGTGCGGCTTGGTGAAGTCGAGCGTGACGCTCCCCGGGGCATGGTGAACCGGCGCCGGAGACGCGAAGAGCGCAGGCAGAGAGAGGTTGGTGCTCTGCGGGGGAGGCAGATGGAGCGGTGCAGAGGGAGGATTGGGAACCGGTGCGGGGGCGGGAACCGGTTCGGGGGTTTGGACCGGTTGAGGGGGCTGAACCGGAGCACGTCTGAAGCGGGCGTGGCCGGTTCGGTTCAGGAGGGAGATGAGTTTCTTGAACTTGGAGACGGTAACGTCGGTGAGGTCAGTGTTCAAGTGAGAGGGCTGGTGGGAGAGGATTCGGATCAGGTGTTCCATGCCCTTGAGACCCTCCGATGCAGCCTCTTGGATAGCCTTTTGATCATCGATTTTGGGGAACGCCATGAGGTCGACAGCCATTTGATGGAGAAGGGATTTGGGATTGGGAGAATTGGAGACTGGGAGACTGAGCTCACAGTGCCATGGGAGGGAGAAGAGAGGGAATGGATTTGGAAGGGTGGAAGAAATGGGGGAGAGGGGAAATGTATATATATACATGGAAGGTGAGGGTGACTTGGTAAGACAGACCAGGTTAGAAAGTGTCTTGGGTTTCAACTCAACATATTTAATACTTTTTTTAATTTTAGATGAGTTGGAAACATCATTTTATTCTTAAACATTGTAATTTAATTAAGATTTTTCTGTTGCAGTGCATGTGAGTTAAAGAATTTTTTTTGAAAAAAAACAAGGATTTATTATTTTTTTCTAAATGTAATATTAGGAAATATAATAGTTAAGCTATTATATTTTTTTATGATGTTTAATTTATTTTTTCATGTAAATTCCACTTAAATTCAAATATTGCTTAGTTGGGTCACAATTCTTTAGTTTTTTTTTATAAGTGGTTTTTTTAGATATTTGTTTGAATTATTTAGATGATACACATTTGAGATATAAACATGCAAAATTTATAAATTTAATTATAAGATATATTATGTAAATAAATTTAATTAGTTTAAGATTTAGAAGATATATAAATACATCAAAATTATAAATTTAAAACAATTTTAATTATTTAATTTTTTGATAAAGGTTACTGATTTCTTTTGTCATGACGTTACATCAGTTTCTCTGTCTCTGATAAACTTTTCTCTGTCTCTGATAAACTTTACGCGTTTATTAATGACCGTTTCAGATATTTCACATTCTTCAAGAAAATTTATTCAACAGAGTCACTGCTATCCCTGATCTGTCATAAGAATAATTGATCTGTCATAAAATAATTCATTAAATAAGTAATAAAAGATTTATTAAACTGACAGTAAAAACATCACATTAAATTTATTAGAAAGAAAAAGAAATCAAAACCATGGGAGGTCAGATCAAGCCCACAGAAAGGAAAAACTAGAACATAAAGCAAACTACCAAACCACCTTACAAGGGTATTAGGAAAAAAGTAAATAAACAAAATTAAAACATTCTTCCTTGCAACATCCACCTTAACAGTTTTTTTAGCACCCTTGGAAATATTATTCTTTTATCTCCTAAGTTTCCTAAAAATCTAAACACATCCTTCAAACTCTTCTGAATCATTAGGAAACTCCTACTTCACCCGATGCCGCAATACTTAAAAATCAACTTACACTCCTCCTCAAACTTAGAAAGAAGAGTTTGAGTAATCTAGACCCTTCCAATATCTGGTTGCAACCCCACAGGACATGAATCAACAAATCAACAACAGTTACGTACTAAAACATAACCCTAAACTTTCAAACTAGCAGTCAATGTGGTTAAACTTATTCTCAACACAACATAAAAAAACTATTTTAGTGGCAATTTCACATTTCTTTTTCTTATCTCGAAGTTGAGCATATGAGTATAACATTGTTTAGACTACACTTGTTGATAAGAAGTATTATTTGGATGGTAATGTTTACAAACAGATAAGATATGACCAATTATTTTACAAAAAGAATATTTTAAAAAAATAATTTTGTAAATAATTTTATTGTCTCATCAATAAGAATTAGTTCATGATTTTTATTAAAAATACTAAATCACATTTTATCATTTTATATGACATATTTTTATAAAAATATTTAAGATGTCACTTTTATTGTGTAACTTACAGCGAAGAGGAGGAAAATTTTTGTGAAATTAAATTATAAGAAATATAAAATTAATTTTAATATGTTATATAAATGATTTCAAGATATATAATTTAAATAAGTTTATAAATAAATAAATTTAATTTAGCAACGATTTAAAAATTTTATTGCCATAATTAATTTGTGAATTTAAAATAATCTTTATTAATATAGTTATTCTAAATTAATTTTTTTATTGGTTCGCTCTTTCTAGATTTGAATGTTAAGTATTTTGATTCAATGAAATTATTCTTTTAAATAAAGCTTATCTTTTAATATATTTTTTTATTTAATAAAGTTCATCATTAGGTGTTTTTTTCTTCTTATCAACTATTTAAGATAATGTATTTTATTTTTTTAAATAGTTCAGATTGGAGGTAGATAGAGAATAATGTGTTGTATTATATTAAAAATATATATAAAAGTAAGTTTAATATGTCTTAAAATTTTAATATTCATAATTTAAAAAACTTTGAAACAAATAAATTTCATTGAGTTAAGGTTTCAAGACTTTATTTTCAATTTAAAATAACTTTAATTAAATTATGAATTTAAAATAACTTTACTTAACTTAATTATCTCGGTTTATTCTTTGTTGATTGTCTCTCACTATATTCTAGTGTATAAAATTTCTTAAAAATGAGTGTTTTTGTTTAGGTGAATAAACTAGTTATTAGATTATTTAACTAATTCTAGGTATTTCAATGTAGTTCATATTGGAACTTCTAACTTATAAAGTAACTTCTTCTAATTTATAGTATATTAAATTTTTCTTTCACTATATTCTCTTATATTCTAGTACACTTCAATTTTATCTTTAATTTTTCATTATTATTATTTTTCTTATTTAATGAATTTCTCTATTTACAAAAAAAATCACTCTTTATATTACATTGATTTTTCTTTCTTCAACAAAATTCACTTATTCTAAATATTTGTTTGAATCACACATATTTGTAGTATAAACATAAAAAAGTTATAGATTTATTTATAATGTATATTATATAATAATTTTAATCAATTTAAGATTTAGAAAAGACTACTCATCCATAAAATTTGTTAGATATTTGTTTGAATGACACATATTTGTGGTATAAACATAAAAAAAATTATAGATTTATTTATAATATATATTATATAATAAATTTAATCAATTTAAGATTTAGAAAAGATATAAACATATCAAAATTATAAATTTAAAATGATTTTTATTATTTTATTTTTTTAATAAAGATTATTATTTTTGTATTCTCTTCTTATAATAAATTTTACACGTTTATTTTTGTTCGTTTTAGATATTTTTCTTTTTTCAATAAATTTTATTTTATTCAACGGTTACTCTTTTATCTGAGATATATGTATCTGAGATATATGATAAGAGTAACCTGTCCAATATTTAGAAACTAACTTACACTCTCTTCAAACTTAGAAGAAAGAGTCTCAGTAATGTGACCTTTTCAAACATCCAGTTATAATTCCACAGGACAACACAACCAACAATAGTTAAATACAAACTAGAAAGATTAAAACAAACTCCTAGACTTTATACCAACAACCATTGTGGCATTAAACTTAACCCCAACAAATGATGAGAAGTTATTTCGGGACACTTTCAAATTTTTCTCCCTTATCCCCAAGTTGAACGTAGCAGTATAACATTGTTTAGACTTCACTTGTTGATATAATATATAATATATATTATATATTATAAATTTATAAACATGCAAAATTTATAAATTTAATTATAAGATATATTATGTAAATAAATTTAATCATTTTAAGATTTAGAAGATATATAAATACATTAAAATTATAAATTTAAAATAATTTTAATTATTTAATATTTGATAAAGATTACTAATTTTTGTTGTTGTTACATTACATCAGTTTCTCTTTTTTTTTATAAATTTTACACGTTTATAATGACCGTTTTAGATATTTCACATCTTTTAATAAATTTTATTCAACAATCACTGCTGTAAGTGATGATTTGTCATAAGAATAATTTATTAAATAGATAATAAAAAAATTATTAAACTAACTTTAAAAACATCACATTAAATTTATTAGAAAGAAAAAGAAAACAATATCATGAGAGGCTAGATCAACTCACAAAAAGGAAAAAAAAATAAAGCAAACTATCAAACCAACCCACAAGAGGGTATTATGAAAAATCAAATAAAAAAAATTAAAATATTATTCCTTGCAGCTCACCCTAACAACTTTTTTAGCAATCTTGGAAGCATCATTCCTCGATCTCCTAGATTTACTAAAAATTTGAACACATCATTCCAACTCATCCGAATCATTGGAGAGCTCCTGTTTTACCTGATGACCTAATACTTAAAAATCAACTTACACTTCTCCTTAAACTTAGAAGGAAGAGTCTGAGTAATCTGCACCAATCCAATATCTGCTTGCAGCCCCACACCACATGAACCAACAACAATTACGTACAAACTAGAAGGACTAAAACGAAACACTAGACTTTCGAACCAAAAGTCACCATGATTAAACTTATTCTCAGCAAAACCATAACAAACTATTTCAGTGGCAGTTTCACATTTTTTTTTCTTATCCCAAAGTTAAACATGTTAGGTATTCAAGTGTGAGTCTAAGTCCCACATTGGGTAGAAATGAGAAAGTTGAACGTATAAGAAAGAAGACCTACAAACCTAATGCCTTAAGGTTTTGGGTTGAAGGTGGTGTCATTCTCTTATATGGGTTGACTCTTGTCTCATTCTTGTTTCTCTCCCTAAGGTTCTCCCTCGGATTACCCAACAAGTGGTATCAGAGTCGTTGGTTTATGGCTTGGGCGAGTACAATTTGACCCTGTATCGAAAGTCTTCCTGATGGAGATTTCAAGCAAGCGTGTCCCGTATAAGTGTGTGAACGGCGGTACAAGTGAGGGACCATGAGTAATGTACTCGGGGTTGAGAATGCTTCCGCTCGAGGGGGATTGTATCAATGTGGTGGAGGAGTGACTCTCACTTGAGGGGGGAGATTGTTAGGTATTCAAGTGTGAGTCTAAGTCCCACATTGGGTAGAAATGAGAAAGTTGAGCAACATATAAGAAAGAAGACCCGCAAACCTAATGTCTTAAGGTTTTGGGTTGAAGGTGGTGTCATTCTCTTATATGGGTTGACTCTTATCTGATTTTTGTGAGATCTCTCCAAGGTTTCCCCTCGGATTCTCCAACAGAACATAGGAGTATAACATTGTTTACATTTCACTTGTTGATAAGAACTATCACTTCGAAAGTAGTGCCTATAAGTAAATAAGATATGTCCAATCATTTTACAAAAGAAAAACATTTAAAAAATATGTTTTCGTACACAATTTTTTTAACTCATAAATAAAAATCAGTTCATGATTTAAGAAAAAAACTAAATCACAATTCATCCATCCCTTTATAGTAATTTGACATGTTTTTGTAAAAATATTTAAGATGTCACTTTTATGTTGTCTAACTTGGTGTGGGTGAAGACGGGACAAATTTTTGTGAGATTAAATTATAAAAAATATAAAAATAATTTTAATTGTTTTATAAATGATTTTGAGATATATAATTTAAATAAGTTTGTAAATGAATAAATTTAATTTAGCTACAACTTAAAACTTTTATTGCCATAATTAATTTGTGAATTTAAAATAATCTTTATTAATATAGTTATTCTAAATTATTTTTTATTGGTTTGCTCTTTCTAGATTTGAATGTTGAGTGTTTTGATTCAATGAATTTATTCTTTTAAATAAAGCTTATTTTTTAATATATATATATATATATATATATATATATTATTTATTTAATAAAGTTCATTATTAGATTTTTTTCTTCTTATCAACTATTTAAGATAATGTATTTTATGTTTCTTAAATAGTTCAGATTGGAGGTAGATAGAGAATAATATGTTGTATTATATTGAAAAATATATAAAAGCATGTTTAATATGTCTTACATTAAGATTCATAATTTAAAAAACTTCTAAACAAATAAATTTCAATGAGTTAAGGTTTCAAGACTTTATTTTCAATTTAAAATAACTTCAATTAACTTAATTATCTTAATTATCTCCATTTATTATTTGTTGGTTTTGTCTCACTGTATTCTAGTGTATGAAATCTCTTTAAAATGAGTGTCTTTGTTTAGGTGAATAAACTAGTTAGTAGATTATTTAACTAATTCTAGGTATTTCAATGTAGTCTATATAGGAACTTCTAACTTATAAAGTACATTCTAATTTAGATAACTTCTAATTAATAGTATATTAAATTTTCTTTTACTATGTTCTCTTATATTCTAGTACACTTCCATTTTATCTTTAATTTTTCATGATTATTATTTTTTTATGAATTTATCTATTTACAAAAAAAATTCACTCTTTATATTACATTGATTTCTCTTTCTTTAACAAAATTCACTTATCCATAATTTTTTTTAGATATTTATTTGAAGGACACATATTTGTGGTATAAACATAAGAAAATTATAGATTTATTTATAATATATATTATATAATAAATTTAATCAATTTCAGATTTAGAAAATATATAAACACATCAAAATTATAAATTTTAAATGATTTTAATTATTTCATTTTTTTAATAAAGATTGTTAATTTTTTGTGATTATATGATATTCTCTTTCTGTAATAAATTTTAGGCTTTTATTTTTGTCCATTTTAGATATTTCTCTCTTTTCAATAAATAAATTTTATTTGATGGTTACTCCTTTGTCTGAGATATATGATAAGAGTAACTCAAACTTAGAAGAAGAATCTCAATAATATGTACGTTTTCAGCATTTGGTTACAATCCCAAAAGACCATAGTCAATCAAACTTAACCCTAACAAATGAGAAGTTTGTTTTAGTGTCATACATAGCATTATTTAGACTTTACTTATTGATATAATATATATTATATATTATAAATTTATAAAAATGCAAAACTTATAAATTTAATTATAAGATATATTATGTAAATAAAATTAATTAATTTAAAATTTAGAAGATATATAAATACATCAAAATTATAAATGTAAAATAATTTTAATTATTTAATAATGACCATTTTTGTCATAAAAATTGATAATAAAAAATAATTTATTAAATTGATTGTAGAAACATCACATTAAATTTATTAGAAAGAAAAATAAATCAATACCATGGGAGGCCACATCAAACTCATAAAAGGGAAAAAAATAAAAACAAAGCAAACTATCAAACTAACCTACAAGGGTATTATGAAAAAGAAAATAAACAAAATTAAAATATTATTCTTTACAGCCCACCCTAACAGCTTTTTTAGCAATCTTGAAAGTATCATTCCTTAGGTTTCCAAAACTCTGAACACATCATTCCAACTCATCTGAATGACTAGAGAACTCTTGTTCTACCCCATGGCTTAATACTTAGAAATCAACTTACACTCACTCCTCTTAGAAGGAAGAGTCTAAGTAATCTCCATCCTTCCAATATCTAGTTGCAGCCTCACATGACATGAACCAACAACAACAATAATTACGTACAAACTAGAAGGAGTAAAACGAAATCCTAGACT
>Ga0099824_1005746_pt1 | contig 17360 bp, 5 predicted proteins | sample SiratrowhiteBW_FD_76837 | JGI IMG/M metagenome (GOLD analysis project Ga0099824, IMG submission 76837) | Root nodule microbial communities of legume samples collected from California, USA - Siratro white BW | ecosystem: Host-associated > Plants > Roots > Nodule | place: USA: California... | reverse complement strand
CAGACCTGCAAGAAAGACTTGAGCACTGATAGTCACATATTCAAGTCTTTATCTGAGTTCTATTTAAAAGTAACTAAATAGTATAAAAATAAGTTACTAGCTTCCCTTACCTGGTGACAATTTTCCAAAACAATTCCTCAAAACTAGCTAGTGGCACTAACCCAATCTTTAGGGATCTAGAACAAGTTATCAGAACAAAACCAAATTTCAGTATAATCTTAATTAAGTTGAGAGGAATACTTTTCTCAACTGTCCCTACTAAGATTGATGACAAAAGCCTAAGGAAAAACAGAGATTAAGGGATCTTTAGAGCAAATATGGACTTACTCTGTTTGAAATTCTGATCGGTTATAAATGATCGGTTATAAATGATCCTTAACTCCTCAGGTACTGCAGGGTGTGATCAGATTCTAAAACAGATGATGTATAGAGGAAAAAAGTTAAAGAGAAAGGAGAGCTTGGGAGAGGGAGAGAGAGGAAAAGAGAAAGAGAAAAAAAATACGAAGGTACAGGGGCATTACATTAATTACCTTATATTATTTCAAAGACGTTCTACTTGTTTATCTATAAAGATACATTTTTATTGTTACATGCCTCATTCAGTCCAGATATTCCATTAATATCTTACACATTTCCTTAAACAAATTATAAAAATTCTTTAATGATATTTGTACATACCTCATTCAGTCAGATATCGTATCACTTTAACTTAACAATCATCTCCCTTTTAAATAATTAACACATAAATAATATCTTTTATTGGGATATTAAAAAATAACCTATATAATTAAATATAAATTTTAATTTATTTTTATTTGGTTCCTTTTAGAATTATAAAAAAAAATCGATCTGATTAAGTGTTTTTCAACATAAGTTTTAACATTTATAATTTATACAAGGTAGGTTAGTTACATATTTAGCATTACTATTATAAATTAAAAAAAAAGCACAATTTAGAGAGTTAAAACCTGCTTATCTTAGTTATATATTCTAATATCTTCTCATTTTAATTTGGAAGTATATTTGAAACACTATGTTTGCAGATGACTTAAAAAATCTCAAAACTACATTTTTTTGTTGTATATTTACTTTTTTAACCATTCATTCCTTTCAACCTATTCTGTTTTATCTCGGTCTCTAAATTGAACTTCAACTGTTTTTTTAAAAAGTTAGTGAATGGGTAAAAATAATTTTATATTATAATTAAAAATAGTTTTTTAAAACTTAATATAAGTGCATAATTTAAATTACTTATTTATTATACGTAAATTTAATTATATAAAATAAATCTTAAATAGATTTGTATTGGAGTAAAACTATTTTTGCTTTACTAAATTTAAGATTAATTTTTATAATTCCTATAATTTGAAAAAACTTGTTTTCGTACCCTTCCTTGAAATGTAATTAAATATTTCACTCATATGTTATTTATACGGCAAGTTATATTGATTTACATTCTTATCATCAAATACCTATTATGTGTTCAGTTTTCTTTTAGAGTTCATTATGACAACTAAATTATATCTGTTTTTAGCTATGGAAGTAAAAATAATTAATTTTAAATTAAAGAAAACAAATATATTCTAAATTTTTAGGAAATAACATTTATTGCTTACATCACTGCAATATTAGTTACAAAGCTCTCTAATTGACACCTTGATATCTATTGAGGTACTCATAAAATTAAGTCTGCACTATGTGTGTAAAAATGAAATATTTAACTAAATTGTAGGAACATTTTTTTGTGTATTTTGTCACTTACACCCACATATAAATTTGGATCGGGGAAGACTGTTTAGTTTGGAATCGTGGCCAACCATCATGAAAAGTTTTTTTTAATTAAAGAATCTTATCTTAACCACAACATTTTCTCCCATAATGTTGTTTATTGATGTCGATGGTTTCCTAGTGAAAGTAATAGTAATTAAAACATAAAAGGAAATTGGATTATGGGGTTTCGAGATAAGGAGATAATATCGAGATAAGGTCTGTTTGATATATAATTTAGGCCTGAATTTTTGAGAAAGATAGAGAATAAAATGACATTTTTATTGATTACTTTATATAAATTAACTTTTATCAATATAAATATCATATTAATCTTTAGCCATGGAAAGTTACACAGACCTTCGTGTTGGCAAACTGTATTGTTTCAAAAGAACATTTTAAAGTTGATGATGTAGGCTCTGATTTTCACTTTTTTAGATATTTTATATGTAGATAGGGTCATGAGTTGGTATATGAGGCATTTGGCAAAATACATTTGCATGCATAAATACGTAAAATGTGTTCACTGAGACAGATACTGATTTGGTCTATAATACAAGTTATTTATTTATAATGATTTTTTGAATTTGGTATATACGATTTTTTTTTTCTAAAATTATCTTTAAATAAAACTATTTTTCATATATAAAGCATATAGTTATTAATCGTTTCATTTATATATTTTTTTCAATATTTCATTCATCGTCATATATTTTTCCAGCAGTTCTTTTGTCAATATCTAACACATAAAAAAAAGATAAATGAAAATATATTTTAAAATATTCATTTTCATAATTTTTTAATTAATGATTCAAATTATTTTTAAAAATGTTTAAAAATGCGACGCACATGCGTTTTTTGTTGGTACTAATAATGGTAATTTTATTGATTATATTGAGTTTGGTTATGTTAAAAGATATTGATAAAAAAAAATTCTAACATCTTGCTTTCGGTTAATACGATGAGTTGAAAAGCAATTTTGCATTGTCTACTGCAAAAAGTTGAATATGTGCCTGTTAGGAGAAAGTGTGAAGTTTGGTTGACAAATTCAGTTTGAAACAAAATAAAATAGTACTTTACGATCGTAGTAAGTGTATCATAAAAGAACCAAGTTTATTGTAATGTCAACATTTTAACTAAAAGGGAGGTAGATAATTTCTTAAGGTGCCATTGGTGTGAAAAATTTGACTTTTTTTATATATATAATCTTACACATATGATGGAAAAGGGCAATTACAATTTATAAGTTCAAGCATCACTTTGTAACATTGAAAATATGAGGCGTAGAGTGTTGGTTTTATAATTTGTATATTAATAAGAAAAGTTTTGCAAAAGATAAAAAGAAAAGTACTGAAATTGTAACATACACCTTAATGCTAAAACGGGTGGATGAGGAGTCCCATCACACTATTCCATTCAATAACTCTTAAAATGATGCCAAAAAGGAGTGTTTGATGACAGAAAAATTCTAGAAAACAAGTAATCTTTGCAACAAAATTTGCCTCTTTAATAGTGGATGTGACATGAACGATGCACTTGATGGCTTTCCATTCTTCAGAGTTGTGATTAGCGATTGACCCTATAATTGGGAAAGTGTATACAGACAATAATAATTCAGATTCAAAAGATTTTCTTAGCATCTTTGTTTAACATTAAAAATATATAGCATCTAGCTAAGAGAGCTGAGTTACCTAAGAATTTGTTTAACTAAGAAGTTCTCAAAATTGTTTAAACAATGTTGTCTTGTTTAAATTTAAGATAAAAAGTTAAATCATCCGTTAGAGAAAAAATAAATTAAATGAAGTTTGAGATACTAAAAGCTATAAAGGTCACAAAAATAAAGCAACTTGAATTTGAGGAATGAGAAAGAAAATTCTACTGATTATTTAAAAGAAAATAAAACATAAAAAAAAATAAAACTTTTGTATGTATATTGAAAGGAAGATTAGAAAGTTAAATATTTACATAAAAATTCTCATTATATATAACTATAGATATAAGAAGTGAAATTCTTTCATTTACAACCAAAAAATGAGTGCATGCGTTGTCAAAAGTTTCATCTGCTTTTGAAGATAAAGATATAGTATTTTTGTTATTTGTTGTAAGAGAATTGTTGTATTATATGTCTACTTTCATTTATTTGTTTTGTCCTTCACCCATAAATTTTTAACTTTATGTGTTACTCACTTATTCTTCACTGTTTCATATATGGGTTGATTAAAAAAATATTAAATTTTGGACCCATATCATAATATTAAAATTGAATTATCATGTTAATTATAGTATTTTAAGCTGGTAACATAAAAGAACTGATGATTGGAGATAGGAAATAATGTGGGTTAATTAGTTTTGTTGTGTCTCTGTGTCATTGTGAAATATTGGGAACTGGAACAGAGGGGGTGAAGAGTGAGAAAAGGTGTTGAGTTAAGCCCCCACCATGGCCTTCTCCACCATCACCCACCATTATGTCCACACTTTCACTGCCATTGGCTTGGTGCAACTCATCTGCCTCTGCGATTCGCAAATATGATGCCACACATTATTTAATATACTCATTAAAAACAATACCCTTTTTCATTTTTTCTTTTAAAAGGGCATGACAAGAAACATGATTGGGGACACTGTATTATAAAATGGTTCTGTCCTTTTCTCACTTTGTCCTTATTTTAATACTTTCTTCTCACATCATATATTTCCAAAGTCCTGCAACTGTACTATCATTATTGCCCTATTTACTTCCCATCCTTCTTCATATAAATACTCATTCTCTTTCCTTCTTTGTCCCAAATAAATAAATCTCCAACCTCAACCTACTCTGTTTTAGCTTCTCCTCCTCTGCTTCTACCCTGTTTCCCCTGGAACATATTTCTCTCTGCCTCTCATCTAAACTAGGTTCAGTGCTGGAAAAATGTATGCTGAAACTGGTCTTCTCTTCCCATATTTGCACAACCTCTCTCAAGAGCTTCACCAGCTTGAGGAGTACTGCAAAACCCAGAAGTACAATGCTCCAATGGTATCTTTCTGTTCCCATCTTGGTCTCTGCTCATTCCCCTGTTTTTGCTCTGTTTATCTGCATTTGTTCGATTTCTTTCTTTTTTTTTCCACTTATGTTATAAATTTTGAAACTTTCTTTCCCTGATACTTCTTGCTTACTCTGAATTGTCCATATTCATTTCTTTGGAGTAAATGGGGTATCAGAAAATGGACCACCTTTTATTAGAGAATTAAACTCAATTTATGTTAGTGTCTAAATTTTCACGTGAGTGTTTATTTCTCACATTTCAGATTTTTTGCGAAGGTTCTTCCTCTTTTAGTATATGATTTGCGGTTCCTTCCTTGATGGGTAATATCAAGCTGAAGAAGGAAAGCTGATAACCAATTGTTTTTAACTTGATATATGCTTATTCATTTGAGTTTGCTCCTTCTCTTCTTTATGAACGTTTTCTCTTATTTATACCACAAGTGGAAACAACTGTAGTTGGATTCATACGCTGGATCTGAAAAAGCATGAGAAAAGAAGAGAGAAAAATGGGTATAAAAGGGAAGTATTTTCTTTGTCATAGTTCCGTCTTGTATAATCTTTCTTCCTACTGTTACTAGCTTGTAGTGTGAACTCTGAGTGGAGTTTGTCCTTTTGCGCCGCACTGAGGAGGGAGATTAAAGAGAAAAAGGACTTTTATTCGCTTTACTTCTTTATAGTAAGGAAAAAGGGTTAAGGAACGGATTTTGTTAATGCTCAACTTAATCATTTCCTCATGGTATTTGTCGAGCACTACATGTAGTTCTTGAAAGGTTATTTCTATTTCTGCTCCTGTTGCATTTAAATAAATAGTAAAATTAGGTTGTTTTCATGTGGTGTGGTTTGCTGTTTTGGCACTAAAATTTCGAACAAAGTTCAGGTGATAGTGCCTTGTAATCAGGGAAGGTGCACCTTGACTAATCCACCTTCTGGTTTTGTCAAACGAAGGGCGTCCACTATGGTATAAAGATTTATGGTGATATTGGAACCATCGCTGCTCTGGATATTTTGATCTGTGAATTTATATCTGTTCTTCAATTATTTGCTTTTAACTGGCTTCCTTGAATCTGAAACCATCTATTGAATTCTAATTTGATAACCTGAATCTAAGCAGCCATTCATTTTGTTCGTGAAGGTTCAGCTGAATATGTATTGTTGGCAGCTATTGTTTGTAGCAAGGCTTCTGCTTTGCAGTAGGAATATGGTGTTTGCCACTGTGTGTGGAACTTGATTAATGCTGAAACTAAAAGAAGAAGCCTAAGAAAATTCTTGTCTTTTTTATCCCTTTATCGTTTAACCTACAATATGTACTATTCTGATATAAGTAGTTGAATCAATTTCCTAAACTGGAGAATCTTACATATTTCTTAGACTGTGCTTGAAACTCTTTGAAACCCTTGCCCAACTCTCTTACTGACATATAGCTTTTTCTGTCACCTCACTGTCTCAGATTGATTCTCTCTCTTTTTTGCTGTTTCTCTCTTTCTAAAAAGGTAGAGGATAATCCCATCCATAAATCATGTTTTGGTTGGATGACCATGATATGCAATTGGAATCTTTTGCCATTCTAAGAAATTTATAATGTGGTCAGTTGCTTTAAGAATCACTTTACTTGATGGAATCATGCAAATATCATCATGAAACTTTTGGCATCATTGATATGTCAGGAAATCATCTTTGGGCAACTTCTCGGCATTAGCAAGTTAAACAACATGATAACCAGTTGGAAACAAGCATCACATGCTCACAACAATTGACTACTAGATATAGATTATGACTAAACATTGAATGTGTTGATGACACATCTTTTTGAGGGTGCAGGGTATGGGAGGGGGAAGTGTAAATCATTGTGACCCATACCGTGTCGGGAATTGACATATTGTGATGTGTCCTTTCCTTTTTTTGTTGCATTACAGTTATTGCTTTTGGTACAATACTATTATTTCATATTTGTCAGTAACAGTTGAGTAGTCTGTGCTATATATTTTTTGTGCTAAAGCTTTATTCTGCATTCGCTTGGTAGTGATTGCATTCTGGTTGCACATTCTTTATGTTTATCTTAATACAAGTAAAGTTAATTTCATTTCTATAGCTGTATCACATCTGCTAATTACTTTTTCATTTACTTCCTTTGATGCAGGATGACCTTGTTCAATCTTCTGCCATGTCAGAGTATGATTTGGCAGCAGAGGGAGATCTGTTCAAAGCTCCTGAACCTATCATTGAAGAGCCAATCATGGACCTGGATCCCATGACAGCAGCCATCTCAATGATATCTTGTGGGGAAGATGTCTCCTCTCAGGGACTAAAATCCACTGATATTGATATTCTTCAAAATGATCAATTTCTGAGTGAGGTATTCTATGAATGCAAGAAGGATCTCTTAGAAAAGGCAGCAATAGAGTCACCACTGTCTGAGATTCTGGAAATCAAGGTCCCTCTTCTGAACATTGATGAAAACTCAATTCAAGAAAACAAGCCACTTCCTGACATTCAGTTAGGAAAGAGTGTCAGCTCAGGAAGTTTAAGCTCAATGGACTGGATTCGTGGAGCTGCAATGAAGCCTGCTTTCATTGATATCCCTGCAATGGATTTCAATGCAGTTTATGGCATGCGGAGATCATTTAGTGAAGGAGATATAAAGGTTTAACTTAACCTCTTTGTACATACCTTTTGTCATTTTTTTTTTATAAATTTAATTAAATCACCATCAAATTTAGCAGTGCCTAAAGGTAGCACCTTAAGGAGGTGTGATGTTTTCAGAATTCTGCATCTTTTCTTGACATGTTTAGAGTAATAGCTTAAAATTTGACAGCCATGATCACTATCTTATCAAGGAATGAAACTTATAATAATTCTTGGACTCCTGTCAGAATCTTTGTCCAGCTCAATAGAGAGAGGCTTAAACTACCTTTTGAACTCAATCAAGAAGAAAATTTCACCTCTACTGAGTATCAACTGATCCTCTGTTAAGGGACTGATGATGACATGATCTCAATCTGATTGCTTTAATTAGAAATAAATTTCACAATATTTTCATACATACATAATATATATTTTAAACATTGGTTTTGCTGGAATCTATCAGATGTCTAAAAAATTCGTAATCTGCTTCTGTGATCTGAAATTTAAAGCCTGTTACAAAAATACACCAAAATTCTTGTGGTTCCTTTTGCCATGTATCATGTTATTCATATGATTAACTTGCTTCTAGATATCCTGTAAGTGCTGCTCGCTTGATGAACCTGCAGTGTAATTAAATATCTGTCACTTAATTTGCCCTTACTCAACTCATGTCTTTCCAAACACCCAAAATGCAAATTATGCTTCCTTGAGCTGAACCACAAACAGTTTCTGTTTTAAATTTATTTATTCCTCTTTGTCTGCGTGAATAAACTCACCAAAACCTAGTGATTTACTCAACTATTTTGACAGACTCTTGGTAATGGAAACATGAACATTGTCCAGTCACCCCATGAGAAGCCCTTTCTCATCAGCAACTGCACCAGTGAGGAACGCTTCCAAAAGCTCTCCAGGTACAGGAATAAGAGGACAAAGAGGAACTTTGGGAGGAAAATCAAGGTAATTATAGGTTTACCACTCCTCTAGCATGTGATAGTTTCACATTAATAGTTCATCATTCTGTTCTCAGGTTTTCTAGAATTTGTTTTATTCAATTCAATGCATATCTCTTGGATAAGTAGTTTCTTCTATAAATGTTCATCATCAGTTCATTACCTCAACTGTTGAAGCTTTGAACTGTGTTGTTATTTTTATACTTTGTGTGTGATTGGAAATCCTTGGCAGAAGCTATAACCACCTCCTTCTCATTTAGCATGAAAAATCACATCTCAAACATGTTAAGTATGACATGAACAGTGATTTTGTTTGGCAAGCAAGTTTTATTGATGTTATTTTGAACCAAAAGAGATTCCAGTGAGCTGATGGTATACTTGTTTTTCCAGTATGCATGCAGGAAGGCTCTTGCTGACAGTCAACCAAGAATCCGTGGAAGATTTGCAAGAACTGAAGAATGTGAGAGCAAGAGGGAATGAATGACTTAATAACTCTGATATGGTAGGAAGAAGGTAGAGTCAAGTAGCTATATCTGATCAAACTCAGCAGTAATTATGTGATTAGAACTTATGTGGAGTCTCTGTATGTTTGAGCAGATATTTGCTGAATAAACCAGACCCCAAACTTCTTAGGGTAGTTCATCTCTTATTATCTATTCTATCATCGTCTCTGTAGACGGGAATAACCTTCCACATATGTAAATAGGTTTGTTGAATAATGAAAAAAAAAAATATGTTGTACTATGTTCATATTGTTCATCAATTAGTGGTGTCAACTTATATGATTTACAGCATATATGGAGAAATTTATTTACGAACAGAGAAATAAAAAATAATAATTAAATAAATTTTTTCATAAATTATAACTAGACTAGAAGATGAGATTGCACGGTTAAAAGATAGTTGGGGGATTGCAAGTTGGAGAACTTTTCATTTTGTTGATGAGATGAAGTGCCCAGTGGTGGGAATCAGGGCATTCAGCACACTGCCCATTTTTCTGTTCTGCTGCGAATAAGTTCATTCTTTTTCATCCAATCCTTACATTCTCATGCTTGAGAAGGGAAAAAAGGAAATCCATTGAGTTGCTTGTGTTACCTTTTTAAAATGCTTATTATTATTATTTTTTTATGAAAACATTTAGTGTGTGCTTGAATTTAACGATAAATTTAAAGAAAAAAAAAGGAAGGATTTGAGATTAATGTAGTTGATAAAATGATTTATTATTACAATTATTATTTTATAATTATAATTATTATTTATAATTTTATTCTTTTTTTAACGTTTAACATTAATATTATAATTAGTATTTTACTTTTTTATTATTTTATAAATTTATTATTATTTTACTATATCTACGATTGTTTTAAGAAGCAATACTTCAAACTTTTGTTTTGGTGTTTTCTGTAATCAATTAATTCTTTATTTATTGATTCTTGTGTTTTTTAATTTTTTTTTCATTCCTTGATATGTTTCGATGAGTGGAGATACACTGCTAGAAACAATCATTTCATTCAAGTAAATATTTATAAATTAAAAAAGCATGTGAAATTGGTAATAAAGTGGAAAAATCATCATGTCTGAAGTTCAATCCGATCATATACTCTAATGAAATAGTATATAACTACTTATAAGATGATAAAAGTAAGGGAATAAAAAAAGAAATAAAATAGAGCGAAAATAAGATATTCTGATGGAGCAAACAAGGATGAAAATTTATAAGTATATATAATTAACTTAAAAGAATAGAACAAATATTGCAATTATTATTATTTTTTATTAATAAATAATATTGTTTGTTTTAAAATTGATTCATAGTGAACTATATTCTTTACTTTATTCATATACCAGTAAACTTCATCATAAATATCTGGTTGAATTGAGTCTCATTCAAATTCTTAATTTTCAAGAATAATATCCATTTTCTTAATACCTTCAATTCATTATACACAACAATTTAGAACATTTATAATTGTGCTCTAAATAAAATGAAACAGAAATAATATTGACTCTCATTTGAGTAAATTAATTAAAATAGAATAGAATTTGATATGTCTGCTCGTGAATAAGATGCCAGAGACAAAAATTTCATATTAAAAATTAAGGTTCATTCAACTAAATATCTATAAATTAAACAACCATGTTAAATTGGTAATAAAGTGGAAAAATAATCATATATTTCACTTATAAGATGATAAAAGTAAGGAAATAAAGAAAACAAAATAGAGTGAAAAATAAGATAATCGATGGAGCAAACAAGAGTAAAAATTTGTAAGTATAAAACTTAAAAAAATAGAAAAAGTATTGTACTTATTATTCTTATTTTTAATTTATAAATAATATTGTATTTGTTTTAAAATTGGTTCGTAATCGATTATATTCTTTACTTTATTCGTATACTAGTAGATTTTATCACAGATATCTTGGTTGAATTGAATCTCTTTCAACTCAACTTTTAAGAATAACATCCATTTTATTAATGCTTTCAATTCATTATATACAACAATTTAGAAGATTTATAGTTGTGCTCTAAATAAAATGAAAAGAAATAACATTGATTCTCATTTGTGTGAATTAATTAAAATAAAATAGAACGGAGAGAAACTTGATATTTAACCCATCAAATATTATTTTATTATATCTACAATTTTTTTAAGAAAGAATACTTCAAATTTTTGTTTTATTTTTTATAATTATTTTTTTATTTATTAATTTTCGTGTTTTTCAAATTTTTCATTTTTATATCTTTCCGTTGATGGATATGCTGTTAGAGACAATAATTTGAGATTAGAAATTAAGGTTGATTCAAGTAAATATTTATAAATTAAACAACCATGTTAAGTTGGTAATAAAGTGGATAAATCATATTCAAAGTCCACTTGAATCATATAGTTCGGATAAAGAAAGGGAATAAAAGAAGAAATAAAATAGAGTGAAAAATAAGATATCTGATAAAGCAACAAGAATAAAAATGTGTAAATATGTATACTTAATTTAAAATAATAGAAAAAATATTGTAACTATTATTATTATTAATTATAATATTAGTTTGTTTTAAAATTGATTCATAATTGGTTATATTCTTTACTTTATTCATGTACTACTAAACTTCATCACAAATATCTTAGTTGAATTGAATCTCATTCAGTTCCTTAATTTCTAAGAATAACATCCATTCTTTTACTGTCTTCAATTTACAACTATTTAGAACATTATAGTTGTATTCTAAATAAAAGGAAAAGAAAAATAATATTGATTCTCATGTGAATTAATTAAAATGAAATAGAATGGAGAGGAACTTAATATTTAACCCATCAACTATAATCGATTTCCTCCTCTAATTGAGGGTATCAATGAGATTATTATTTAACTAATCATAAGATATTTAAGTAATAAAATGGTAAACTTTTTATTTCATTTCACTTAGGGGCTGTTTGCTTTAGAGGATGGAAACAAGGGAGCGATGAAGGAGCGAAGACCGTTCCGGAAAAATGAGATAAAATTTCATGAAAAACGAAAAATTTCTTTGCTTAAAACTTTCCTAGCACACAGAATCAACGATTTGCGAAAAAAGTCTTATTTTAATAATTAAATAAAGAAACTAATTTAATTATAATTAAATAAAATATCAGAAAAAATTTATTTTTTCTTCTAAAACAATAAATAATTAAAAATATATAATAATTAAATTTATAATAAAATAAAAATGTTAAATAAAAATAAATTAAATATTTTTAATATATGTTTCATGTTAAATACTTAAATAAATAAATAAATAAAATTATAAATATCAATAAACTAAAAAATTAAAAAGTATTAATAATAAATTATAAAATAATATTAAAAACAAGATAATTTTAAAAAATAATTATAAAATTATAAATAATAATTACAATAATAAAAATAATAATATTAACAATAATAATTTATTTTTAACTTTAATTTTATTCATAAATTATACCTAATCTTATTTTATCTATTAAAAAATATATTTTATTAATTATATCTATCACATTATTAATTATAATTATCACATTATGAATAGTAAGATTTGAGGGGATTGGTTATGAAAGTTTGGGATTGATTTGATAAATGTTATAGATTTGTTTTCATTTTTTTAATTGATATATTTATGAAATTACTAATAAGATGGTAAAAAATTAAAATGAATTGGATTAAATTGATTTTAATATAAAAAATATAGAAACTGAATAACTAACTAAATATTTTTTAGTAGGTTGATAATGCATTTTATCTTATCCAACCCGTGAACATCCTTATTTTTGTGTTTTAATAATTTTATATTTAAAAGAAAATAAAACTGTTTTTAAGATAAATAAAAAATATTTTAATAACATATTCTCCCCTCAATTTCATCATAAATATTGAATCAAATAACGAGATAAAAATAATTTTTTTTTCTGATTTACTTCAATTAAACATTAAGTAAACATATTTTCATCAATAAAAAAGAAGAATAAATAGAAAACAATATAACACGTATAATATACTTTTTATTATTATTTTATAAAGTAAACAATTTTTATTGATTTAATTATTTTACGACAATAATATAATTATGAATGGATAGATTGTATTGAGTATGAGTAGATTAAAGGGAGATTAATTATATTATAGCTATCTTGAAAAAAAGGAAAGGAAAATATTATAAATGAAAAAAAATATATATATATAATTATTGGAATCAATTAAGAATTAGGTATAAATCAGTTTATTTTTTATATATAATATATATATATATATATATATATATTGTTATAATAAATATACATTAATGCTAATTGTTTCTTGTATATAATTTATACGTTCTTTATATTTTTCTAATTATTTTAGTGTGATAAAATTAATAAGGAGTGTTTTGTAATTTTCAAAGTCAAAGGGTATTTCATAATTTTCACTTCATTTACAAGAGATATTTCATAATTTTCAATTTCATAACTTCAAATCTCTTGGTATGATCAGGGAAGATCCAATCCTGCAAATCTTTTCTTATCTATCCTCCCAAATCAGGTCAACCAAACAACCTTCATCTACTCAAATTCATCCTCTTAAACATTAAATCTCCTCAAATTAGTCCAACCAAATACAACCTTAATCCAAACACACACACTTTCATCTTAAATCAACCCAAATCTACTATCTAAAATCTACCTCCTAATCCAAACAAACCCTTAATTACTATTGTCACATCTTACATCTTACTTTCTTCTATAATTATTAGACACTAGTGACATATTATAATGAAAGTGCTATGAACATGATCCTATCTATAGTAGGATGGCTAAGCATCAAAGATCTCTTCTTGTAGGTATCAAATTGAAAATTCATTTTGAAATATGTCAGATACCCAGCAGGAGAAAAAAACTTGATTGCACGAACTTCGTAGGACAAAACACTGTTGTTTTTGAAAATTTAATATATATGTAATAATTGTGTGACACGTGAAAAGTGAATCACCTTTTGCACATTGTGGGCTAAAAGCAAGATATACTATGTCTGATGTGGACAGGTGGATCATTGCATATACATGTTTATGCATTGTCACTGTCATTTTTTTTTCTTCTTCTACGAAAATAATAGACTTCAATTCTATTACTCAATACTAGGACAAGAATAGAGGCCATTCAAATCAACTTAGGAAAATAGTCTATAATTTCAGTGAGAAAAAAAGATCTGGTGCAAATGTGATGGCCATGTTACAATAAGAAAACACTGAAATTTCAACCAAGAAAGAGTGTGTCTGAGCCCTTATATGCAGAATTGAAGCCAGACATTTTGAGTAGAAAGTGTGTGTTTGTATTAGGAGAAAGGAGATCATTTGGAAGTAAGGTTTTGTGGTTTGAAGGTAAAGTTTGGTGAACCCCGCCAATTATGTATCACTTTCAATATAGAGAAAGAATGACTTGAAAAACCAAGTGGATGAGAAGTAATATCTATTATACTCTTTATTAGAACTAGATATGTAAATGGGTCTAGCCTATTTACTTTTGCATAAATACCATCACAAATCTCATCATGATTATTATTTAATAATCATTTTATATACTTCAAAACATAATTGTTTATATATTTTAATATCCACATTTTTTATAATAAAATAAGTAAATTTAAGTAAAAATATTAAAATAATGCATTTAAATAAATTAAATTATTCTAAATAATTTTAAATCTTTTTTAAATTTTATTTTTATAAATTTCTTTTAAAATATATTAATATAAAAAATATTATATCATATCAATCGAATCATCTATAATCTTTTCAGTCAAATTGGTTTCCTTTTACTCCATCCAAATATCTTCACTTTTTACTTTTCACACTTTTTTCTTCATTTTTATCGTTTTTCATTCTCTGAAATCTCCTCTTTGACGTAGAGAGAGCATAAATCAATTTTAATTTACACAAATAACATCCATTATGCAAAAATAAAATTAATGTATTAAATGTTTAGTTTGTATATGTAAAGATGAAGGAGATTTATAAGATTCATTTACGTGATAATAATAATTTACTCACTCTATTAAACCAAATAACAAAAGAAAAATATTGAATTGAATTTTGGAGTAATAAATACGATGTACAATACCAGTATGAAAAAAGTTGCATTAAAAATTTATAAAAGAAATAAATCTAGAACTATGTGGGAGTAATTTGCATTTTTATCTAGATATTCAACTCAACTCTGAAGTATCATGAAGAAATACGCATGCCAAGATTTGTAACTTTTTTAATATTCTTAAAGAAATTTAAAATTATGCTAACTAAGGTTAAATATATGATTGAAACTTATGGTTTTCATTAATATAGTTACATACTTTATGAATCAAAATAAAATAATATATATATATATATATATATATATAATTATATAAATAATATAATTTTATTCTTATTTCTAATTTTCTAAAACAATTACTTCATATTAAAATATATATCAGTTTTAGTTCATAGAAATTCATATCTAAATTTTAACTATAAATATTTTAGTTATTTATCATATCACCCAATTTCCAAATCATCTTACTTCAAATTTTCTCACATCTATATTATCAAATCCAAACAAAATATAACACAAACACTCCTATCTCGTGTAGAAATCCACCTAATTATGGTATTGTTATTTCAATGTCTAATAGTTAAATATTTAACTATTATCTTTAATTAACATAAAAATATTTGGATGATATTAAGATAAAATTGATCTTGTGATGACTAAGATTAATTATAAGTAAGTAACTCATTAAGAGAGAGTATTAGAAAATTTATATTTTACTCGAAATATAAGTTAGTATTCAACTTTTTATTATGATGTTGATAATCTGGCGTGTTATTACATCCAGGTTATAACTTCACCTGGCGTTTATTTGATCAGTTATTCCTTAGGTAGCCAATTGGTTCTTGCGTGGCAAAATAATTTACAAAATAGGGTTAAAATGTGTATTTGGTCTATAACTTCACCTGGTGTTTATTTGACCAGTTATTCCTTAGGTAGCCAATTGGTTCTTGCATGGCAAAATAATTTACAAAATAGGGTTAAAATGTGTATTTGGTCTAGGGGCAGCACTTCAGTGCCTCTTCCACTTCCATTTACAACAACAATTAACTAATAAATATATACCTTAAACATTATTATAAATGAAATTTATTTTTTATTAATTACTATAATTTTACAATAAAACTATTTTAATTTTCCATAAAAAACATTAATATTTTTAATACTACATAATTAATGAAAATATAAATATATTTCTAAATATTAAATATAGAACTTCATCTTATATTTAAGTTACATAGAAGTTAACTATTAACTATGGATTATTAAAAAAACAATATTAAAAAAAATACTATTATACAAGTTTTTTAATATATATATATATATATATATATATATATATCATTTTTAAGTAATAATATTTTTAATAAAACATAATTAATAAGAATATAAATACATTTTTAAATATTTAAAAAATATATATTAAATTTATATTTAGTCAATGTATTTAGAAATTAACTATTAAGTATTGATTTAGAGAAAACAAATATGTAAAAATACTATTACAACAATTTATTTACTTTTATTACTATTATCATCGAATTTAAAACACTAATATTTATAATAATACATAAAATATAAATATATTTGTAAATATTAAAAATATAAATCAAATTTAAGTTTTTGTTACTGTAAGTTAACTATATTAAATGCTAATTATTAGAGAAAACAATATTTAAAAATACATTTTTTAATGTTTAAGTGTTTAATTGTGTTCAAAGTTTAACCTCCATAGTTGAATCCCTTAAGTGTTTAATTATGATTGTATAAGTGTTTAATTGTGTTCAACTTCTTAACCACCCACCACATCACAATACAATCAACAATTATGTACTCACTTGATCTCTATACTTCAACCCCTTACATGTTTTGCACCATGTCATTCAATATAAATGTGCCTTGCTTCACCAAGGACCACCTACAAATGACATCAACCAAGGGATATGTGCGTACTGCACCATGACATCCACTGCACATAGTAAGTGTTTAACCTTCTTCATGTAAGGTAAGTGGACATGCACTGCACATAGTAAGTGTTTAACCTTCTTCATGTAAGGTAAGTGTTTAACTAAGTTTGTTTAATTGTCTGACCACACCAAATCCACCATTTATGTGGCCCTTGACCTATATAGTTGACTCCCTTACATGACTATATATAAATGTTTAATTATGTTTAAAGTGTTTAACCATGACTGTATAAGTGTTTAACTTGTTCAACTTTTTGACTACACACCAAATCCACTATTTATGTGGCTCCTGACCTCCATAGTTGAATCTCTTACATGATTATATAAGTGTTTGAATCTCTGAAACGTACTGTTTTATTGAACTGAATTAATTCAACACAAGTTTTCGGAACTGAACAACAGAAATATACCAAGAAACAAACAATAGAATTGAATCAACAAAAATGAATTCTGCAGCTGTGTG
>Ga0099824_1005742_pt1 | contig 17367 bp, 7 predicted proteins | sample SiratrowhiteBW_FD_76837 | JGI IMG/M metagenome (GOLD analysis project Ga0099824, IMG submission 76837) | Root nodule microbial communities of legume samples collected from California, USA - Siratro white BW | ecosystem: Host-associated > Plants > Roots > Nodule | place: USA: California... | reverse complement strand
TTTTTTTCTAAAAATTTTTCTCCTTTTTTCGTTCCCTCTATTATTTAAATTTTTCTAAACCGTATAAAATCCAAAAAATCCAAAAAAAAAAAAAAAAAAAAAAAAAAAAAACAACAAAAAATTACATACCACCATCAACATTACTAGTGAAACATCTTAAAAGAAAAGCTTCTACAAGGAAATCCATGAAAATGTTGGTTAGGTTAGGTCCATCTCAAAGCTTAGTCAACAGTTAGAAATAATAATTAGAAAACAAAATATAGAGTTGGTAACATTAGAGAACACTATTTTTGTTTCAGGGTATTCCATCTTATGTAACCACTAAGCATTGGAGGAGTTTTTCACATTACGTCCATTTAGTGTTGTATTTTAGTTATGATTACTCATGCAGCTTGGTTGGCTAAGTAATGCAATATCCTCTATCTTGTATAGTTTTCTCTCTATTTCTATAACACCAAAAAGACTAATTCTTTGAGAGCAAAATGTGTGGAATACATACCAGTCCATGTATGTAAAGGTTGAGGAGTAGTTTCCTGACTTGGTGTACAGCAACCGGTGATGATAGTCATGGAAATCAGCTCTGAAAATGAGGATGCAAAGTTTAACAATAAGAACTATAGTGGAATAAATCCAGTGGATGATGTCAAGGGAAAGGAACATCACACTCACCCCCCATACAAGGGAATGAAATTTGAAAGACTCCATGGAAAATGGTAACCACAATGCACCTCAACTGTCTCCAGGACTCTCAAAGTCATCCATATCCAGAGAGTCATCAAGTGAGGACCAGTAAGAACAGGACCAATAATAGTAGCAAATCCAAGGAAAAGTATCTCAGCAGGATGAGCATATTCAGAGGTAAGTCCAAATGGTGTAGCATACCTTCACAAGATAGAAAAAACTTTTTGGAACTATGAGCAAAACCTTCAAAGGTACATGAAAATCAACACCGGTGTATGCATAATACTTACTCATGGTGAACACTGTGTACAGTTGTGTACAACCATTTTGTGTGCAATATCCTGTGGCCCCAGTAGAATACAAAATCCTCCAATATGAAATAGAAAATTATTTGGGTTAAAATAATTTTCCTGTAAAACCAAAAATAAGATATTTTCATATTCATATAAATAGCTTTTATCATGTAGCTCAAAAATGTCTACATACTTTTATCATTATAACTACTAAAAGAACTCTTGAAGTACCAGGATGGCAATGGAAGACTGATCTGCATTCCCATGCGCTTAAGCAAAGGATAGGAAATTATCATAACAGGTAGATTGACACCAAAATGGTACAGTATCAAACGACTAATACATTTTTCGTGAGCTGCAGGGCTATTACTTTTTTCCTGCACGAAAGAAGCATTAGAAGTTATATATATTTAACAAACTGATAGCATGTGTGGAAGTGAATCAGATTTTTCACATCAGAATGGAAACAACTAGTTCTAGCTATTACTTTTTTCATATCAAAATGATCACTACTAGTCCTAATTACTTCTTTTCACACTAAGGATGTGATTTATGGCCGTAGAACGATTTTCAGACACACTATAAGACGGCTAGGCTTCAAAATGGTGAAAATACCAACAAAAAAATGATTAATAACCAGCATTACTTGTCACACATTGAATTGAGAGAAATGAGTGATTATTATAAAACAGGAAAGAACAAAGGGACCCAATATTTTGAGGAAATGTTCTTTTGTTCTCATTCTCTGTTTTCATCATTAGTTATTACAACTAGCATCTTGTTTTCAGTTTGTTTTCAGTATTTATTTTTTAACAGAAAACAGCTAAAAATTCTATTCTGGTTTACTGTTTCCTGTACAATCATTTTGAATTCTGTATTTTTAGTACAATTTTGTAAAAACAAAACTCAGACTCTAGTAATCAAAAGTGAAACTCTAACTTTCTCCAAAGTAAATAATTATATATATATATATATATATATATATATATATATATATATATATATATATATATATATATATATATATGTATATATATGTATATATATGTATATATATGTATGTATCTAGATATACACACACAAGAAAAAATTGAAAAATTTTCTGCATGAACTGGCATTGGAAGATTTCAGTTGATGCAATAATTAAACCATAGCAGATATCAGACATGCATGTACTGCAGAGGATTCTTTGAATCCTTTTCATTGAGGGCGTAAAGACAAAGAAGAAAAGACATAAATGTGAATGGTCAGCCAGAGGGCATTTGTATCCTTTCCTGTTCTTGAACAACATATGATCCTAATGAAGAAAAAAGAAAATCTCATCTTTATCAAATAAGGCCCACCTGGTCAGTTAAAATTGTATTTTCCTCTCAAACAAAATCACATCATGGTCAGAATCCAAAACCTTTGGAATCCTCATCATGCAGGACATAGAGACAACGAAAATGGAGAGACATTGAAAAATCTGTTGCAACTACATCAAGTAATACAAAATTGATTTTCCGACCAAGAAAAACAGCAAAGAAGGACAAAATTTCATCCTGTTAAACATGTCCTCAATTTCAATTGCCAAAGACAGAAGAAGAAAAATAAGGTGAAACCTGAATCTTATACTTGCTGAGCCACCTTAATCTCTCCAGCATCATATATGGAAGTCCGGACAAAAAGAAAACAGCTTCATGCAGAAAGAAAGTTCCCAGACAGGCCAGTTGAAATTCACTGAAATGTGTGATCAAAAACTGCAATCACAAGAACATGCAAAATGTCAAATCATCAAACACTACTTCAAAATTTTGTTGTTGAACAAGATTGACATAGAATCAACTTTTGAAGATAACTTGAAAAGGGCACATTGTAAAAGCAATTAGTGATGAAGCTGAGTGAAGATTGAGATAGAACCTGCCAAGAAGATTCAACTAAGGAAGCCATGGATTATAGGGTGTGGAAAAGAACTTGAGAAATGTGAGAGTGACAGAGTTAGAGACATAAATACTAATATAAGCCTGCAGTATGACCAACCAATTGTGTACTCTTCTAGGGGAGGGCCCTTCTTACACACCACTCTTGTCAGAATGGTTCATACATAAATTTTGTCTCATTTTAAGTCTTTTTAGTATTTATAATAATTTTTTTTAGTGTTTACTTTATGCTTTAAGTTTTAATAAAATTGTCTTTTGTATAATAAAAATACATAATCATTTAATTATATTATGAAAACTTCTTTATTATATATTTAATGAATTAAACTAATGTAAAATATAAAATAACATTTAACTTTATTTACATTTGTATTTATTCATTTTTATAATGAAAGCAATAGTATTTAAAAAATAATGTGATTTAGGAAGTTTAAAATAAGATGTGATTTAGTTTAATCAATAAGATAATAAAACACCAGGTACTGATAATAATAATAATAACAATAAATATTTCATTTAATTTAAAAATAACTACAATTTCTATACTTAAATGAAATGTGATATATAATTAATTTAACTTAATATAATAAGATGTAATAGTAATACATGCCAAAGACTTTTGTAAATAATATTATTAGTAAGAGTTTTTAACAAAAAAATCAATTGTAATAAAATAATCAAAAACTTATTAAAAACGAAAACCAATTACACTTATTTTTTATTTATTTTTCTCTTAATTCATCCGTTTGATTCAATTTCAAAAAATAAAAGAACAAGCTAAATTGTTTATTATATTAAAATATAATATTATACCTTTAGAATTAATTAATAATTAATAATTAATAAATGTCTATGAAATTTTTTTTACATGTTTTGTTTATTATAATTATAATATATTTATAGATATCAAACATAATAATGAATTTATCTTATATTTTTTAAGATTATATATTTTATTTATAAATATATAAAAAAATTATACCTATGGTAAGAATTATAAAAATAATCAACATTTTTTTATTTAACAACTTTAGTTGTATCGCTTGGGCCGATTATAAATTTTAGGCTCAAAACAAAATTATGGGATGGAAAAGGTAATCTATTTATACTTAGAAATGTACGCACCCACACTAAAGGTCTAATTAGGGGTCCAATTGAACTGTTAAAAAATACTGTCCACATCAACTGTCATTCTCTATAATCATATCTGACTATGAACATTTTTATTTTATTAATTAATTTATTAAGATTTAGTATTGGATAACTAATAATATTACATTTTTATTTTATTAATTAATTTATTAAGATTTAGTATTGGATAACTAATAATATTACGTTTATCATAATACCTAATAGAACAAGTATGAATATAAGGTACTAGAATGCGTAAAAAACATATTATATTTAAGTTAATCAATAATGGTAAAAAACTTCCACGAGTAAAACACTAATCTTTTTCTAAATCACAATATTGATTTCAATTTTACATCAATTTAAAATTAAACTCAATCAAAATATATTTAACTTTTATATTTACTTCATATAATTTTTTATATTTAACTTTTATATTTACTTTATATAATTTTTTAATAAAAATTAGAGTCTAACCAAATTGAGAGTTAAACACTCTAAATCATTATTATATTTAATGTATTTATCATTAAAAGTAATACTATAAATTGTTAAACATTTAATAACATTATGTTAAAATAAGTAGTACACATGTTTTTTTTTCTTTTATTGAACAATTAAAATTTTCATAAAATTAATAATATTTTTTTAGAAAAATATAAATGTTGATTGATTTCATCATTAATATCATATATTAAAGAGTGAACATTTTAAAAGATAGACTTCATTAAATCTTAAATATACCATAAATTAGACATTTTAAATTATATTGTTATTAAAACAAATTATTATACTGAATTATTGAATTAAAAATATTTAAATTTATAAAATAGTTAAAATTAACAAGCACGAAAGATAATATAAAATACACAGTCTTTCATAAAAAAATATAAAATATGCGCTAAATGTGCACCGCCACCTTGCTAAAATTTCTATAATGTTTTCATCTTACAATAGTACTTGGTTTTATATTAATATAATCTATATTTAATACATTCTAATTAAGTTTGAGGACGTGTTTTCCTTATATATCAAAATATACTTCACTTTATTATAATTATAATTATAATTATTTTATTCATAAGACTGTTTACTAAGTTATGTTGATTATATTTAGTAAAAATTAACTTGAACCGCCTCTAGTCACTTAATGTGTGTATAGAGTTTTTAAGACTAAATTATTTATTTGGTGTTTCTTCTAAATTATTTTGAAAATATTGAAGTAAAACTTAATTATAAAAATAAAGATTGAATGCATAATAATTAAATAATTAAATATACTAAGAATTGGAAAGGTGAACATGTAAATAACACATTCTCATTTCGGAGATAACTTAAATATTTTAAAAATAAACTAACCAAATTAAAATATTTAAATAAATAAATTTAAATTAACAGAAAACTTTTAATAATTCATTTTTAAATGGTTCTATTTAAGAGTTCTTTTTTGTCAATAAAATGCATCTTTAATTTTTTTTTCCACCCTAAACTTGTCCTAACAAAGCGGAAACCTATATTCAAACTAGTATTTTGATAATTGATAAATAATAAAGTAGACTATCACTCTCATAAGGCAATTGCTTCCTCCAATCCTCATTTACTTCCTCCATTTCATTATATTTTTAAAATATCAAAATTACTTATGTAGAAATGGCTTTCAAAGATGGGTATTTCGAAATGAATATTATGGGTGTAAAAATGATTTTCGAATTTAATTTTTTTCAGAATTAATTTTGAGGATGAAAAAAATAGTTTTGGAATATAAAATGAACTTCTAAAAAAAATTCAAAAATGGTTTTCTGTAATCACTTTTTGTCTTTCGAAAAACGTTTTTAAAATAAAAAAAGTTGTTTTTCATAAAACATTTTTCGTAAGTACTTTTTCTTCTGCGAAAAACAATTTCCATAACCACTTTTTCTCACACTCCTCATTCCAGAAAATGATTTTTGTAATACAAAACATAAGCCACCCCTCAACTTATTCCAGATTTTGTTTTCCGAAAACTATTTCTAGAAAATAATTTCTGCAATAAACTTCTACACATTCTGTGTCCCTATACAAAAACAAAAGCAGTTTACCTCACTTGTGAAAATGCTGCAAGAAAAGACTACCTTGCATCACCCACTACCATACTCGTCAGAGATAAAACGCACCACCCACACTATTCCTTCTTTTCGATATTCTACAAAATGCATTTATGGGATTATCACAAACTGATGGGCTGCAGGAAGCAAATATGAGAGGCAAGAACCAATTGCCCTGTGGCACCTCCAAGGACCCCATTGTTCCGTTTTACATTTTTTTGGCTGGTTTCATTTTGTCATCTTTCAATAACACTACATTGGACAAGTATTTGAGATAGGTATGATATATTGAAGGATTTGTAGGATAGTTGAGAGATTTTGTTGGAATTACGATTTGGAAGTGGATTTCTTCCGCAACTTATGAATTGTAGAATCACGTGTTTCAATGCACTTTCCTCAACCCTTCATCTCTCACCTCCACAATTTCACTATTTTATCATTTCTTTAGCTGAAGGATAAAATTGTAATTTCATTAAAGACAAAGTTGGTATTTTTTTCAAGTTATGGAAGTGCCTCAAGAAGGCTTGGAGGTGCCGGAAGAAGCAGTCTCAACCATGCATCTTCTCGCCCCATGTTCTTGTCTCACTTATAGGCCCAAAATATATTCATATTAGAAGTTGAAAATTATTTCCTGAAAAAGATACTGATTTTTTTTAAAATAATTATTCTGCTCCTTAAAATTGTAAACGCAAATCATTTGAATATTTCAGATGTTTTTAATTCTTCTTTTCGTACATGATTAATCTCTTTCAAAAGTTACACTATTAACGTAATTTATAACACTTAATAAAGGTTATACATTTTTATATCTTTTTCCATTGTTTTTACTATTTTACTTTTTAATGATGTCACAATTTTTTTCAGTGATAATTATTATGATCTCTGTTTTTTTTTTATCATAATGTTAACTGTTTTTTATATTTTTGTATGAAAATAATACTTTTTAACCATTCACCATAACAGTCATTAGTCATCCTGAAGTTAAATCATAAGGGACTATAATTAATTCTTTTTAACAAAGACAACATAGTGTATTTGTAATTTTTTTTAAAGAACAATTTCTACAACAATAACAGTATAACTCTGGATTCGCCAATAAAACAGTAGACATACTTAAAACCTAAGTTGTTTGTTAATTTGGTATCATTGAGAATAAAGTGAAAGACAGAGTGAAAATAGGAGGGTAACCATTGTGTAATTTACATAAATAAATTTAAGTTAAACTGAAGTAACTTTTATGATTCATATATAATTATTTTTTTGAACTTATACAATTATATGTTATATATTTAATAATAACTCTTTTCAATTTTTTATATATTTATTAGATAGTTTAATATTTTCGCAACACAAGTTTTTTTTAATATGTGAAACTTAATTTTAGTTTACTAATTATGTTTCTTTAAAAACGAAATAAGAGTTGAAATTTTATTTTATATTCATTATGCAAATTAGAAATTGTAAGTGTTTAGTTAATTATTTTTATATCTCATTGTCCTTTAATTATTATTTTTAAATTTTTTATGATTTTTCTTTAACGTTCTAAAATTAATTTCACCATTTTTCTCGATCAAAGAGTCTCATTGACACGAAAATGAGTTGAGAATCAATTTTGATCAATTAAAATTTGAACTAGAGTAAGTCTATATTTTTCCTCATATTTCTAGTTTTCTTTTGTTTTAGTTATATGTGAAAGTTTCGTTATCGCATATAAAATCAAAGTCGAATATACCAATCTCTATTAGGTTAGGTTCATAAAAATATATTTGGTATGTGAATGAAACATATTGTGTGCAATTTATGATTTGTTTAAGTTTTTTCTAACACTTTGCAGCAATTTCTTAAAGAATACAGAAATTAAGATAAGGAAAATTGATGATTTCATTTCTTTTTGTTGATTTTGGATTTGATATGAAGTTTGATTCTCATCCATCCAGAATTGATGTTTTATCTAATTTTTGTTGAAAATTGATGGAATGATTTGGTTTGACAGTGGATGTTTCAATTAAAATGTAAAGTGTATTGAGAGTGTTGAGATGTTAGAATTAGAATTAAATGTATTAAGATGATTTGATATTGTAATATTAGACTTTGGATGATTACAATATTAATTGATGATTTTAGAATTGTTATTAATCAATTGTGTTTGAAGTAGTTGTATTCAGATGTTGTAAATAGGATACACTGGAGGCTTTAGTTAAATTGTTTTAAAATTGTATAAACATTATCAATGATCCAGTGAGTTGCTTGAATTATGATTAAATTATGTAGTTTTTCTATTTGACATAGTGATTTTAAGGTAGATTAATGTTAATGTTAAATGAGTTTTGAAGAATTAGTATTGTGTTAGATGTTGTTTTAAACTTTTTTAAAATGTATGATTTTTTTAGGTTAGGATTTGAAATTTGTTAGATCTACGTTCAATAGACCATTTGTTTGGTTTTGATTGAATATTTAAACAATAATGTATAAATCATAAAATTGTTTCATTTTATATACCTAAGTCTTTTCTTAGCATCATATAATGACAGATATAAGTATTTTTACAAAATATTATACACAAACAACACATGTGTTCTTTTTTTTGTCTAATAAGCATAAACTTCAATAAGATAATATGAACATAGTTTCAAAACTAATGTTCTTCACAAAATATTGTCTAACAACTCATCTTATGTTACCAAAAATATCCCGCATTAAAACTACTCCACTTCATCAACTATCATGTATGAGCTAAAGTCAAATCTAGAAAGGTTATCTGTCTTACACTTTCTTATGCTTTTTGTCTAGTTTGGAAATTGTTCTTTGACCAAGGTCTATTTAGCCTTGTCAACTCTTGGGATGTTGCTTGAAGAGGAGAATCACATTTAAACCTGAACATCTTGCATTTAATGCTTCTCCAAACTTGTGAGCAAATGCTGAAAGAAGAATTTTTTTGAAGATCAGATAAGTGCCAATTTTGAGTATCTTTTATACGCGAGAAAGCTTGAGTACTTGTGGGTTTAAGCGTTCTTTAAGATAATAATTACCCCAATTTGAGAGTTTTTGGATCTAAATTTAGATTTTAAAGTACTAAGTTAAAGGAAATTATTTTATATCAATTATTGTAAAATTTCAGGTATAAAAGAATGAATAAAATGAGAGATTGGAAGATTCATGAAGAACAAAACTAAAAAGTTTAAAACTTGACAGGCCCAAGCGAAAAGTCGCTTAACCTAGGCCGAAAACGAGTTTAAAAGGGGGATTTTAGGTTTTCTGAAGGGATCGGAACCTAAGGGAACGAGAGCAGCCATCAAGGACGAAAGCAATTCATCAATTCTTCTTCTTCTCTAGCAATCTTGCTTTCCTTGGATTGTAATGGCTACCATGAGTAGCTAATTCTTCATCTTTGGGATTGAATGTAATCTTTTGAACTCATTTGTATTTTGGTGATATTTATATATAATATTCAATTTATACTCAATTGGTATTTTCATCTTGCGCTTATTGTTAGATTTTATCTGATCAATAAATTCTTGATTTTGATTCTTGAATTTAATTAGGAGGTATTTTTAAATTTCTGACGTAGATGAAAATACTCAATATATTGGAATACTAGGAAAATGTTTCAATGTATTGATTGCATATAACATCTATTTTTAATGTTGGATAATTACTAAATAGTTGAGGAATCAGTGTTTAGGAAATTTCCTTATGAATTTCATGTAAGAGGAATCGGTGTATGTACATCAATAGTGAGTAGTTACAAATATTATATGTTCTTATCAAACCCAAAATATGAATGAGGGAGATAGATGAAGTTCAATCTCAAAGTTCTTCTATATCTTTTAAACCAATTTTGATACTCACTAATTTATTTTGCAATTTCTCTTTTATGTTCGTATGTTATTTAAACCAAATCATTATCAAATCATCTTTAAAATTTCATTTGCTTAGTGAGTAGTGAAAACTGAGATTTTTAAGCAAAAATATTCTATGTGGGATCGACATTCGTACTTTAAAAATCTATATTACTTTTGACTCAACACACTTGCCGAAAAAGGTCAACAAGATCGTAACAATGACTATAAAAAATGTTTGAATACTCTTTTCTTCTCGAGCTCTATAAATAGAAGATCTTTTTGAAGAAGGAAGGTGGACAATGACAAAGTTATTACTACAAGAATTTATTCAAAATCTAAAGCTTTCAATCCTTGTAGTTATGAAAAAGAACATTGCATGTGTTTATTAGATATCTAGAAGAGTGTTCAAACCTTCACTACAACATTTATCACTTCAGGCAACACTGAAGTTGACCACAGACAAAAAAAAGTATGGCCTAAAGATGAAAAATGTTATGGTCTTTAAAAAAAGAATAGAGCACAATAAAAAAGTGTGGCTTAAAATAATATAAATTTGGTCTAAAGTTATAGAGTATGAGTTATAAAACGTAAATAGTTTGAACCACGACTTTTTAAATTAGCCACAAATAAATAAATGTGGCCTAAAGGTTGAAAAGGCCACATTTTTACAAATGTGACTTATGAACTATTACAGACCACCTTTATCGAATCATGAATGTTTAAGTAACAGTGTTGAGATGTAGCCTTTTTTAAAAAATAATAAACCATACTAAAAGAGTGTGGCCTAAAATAATGAAAATATGGTCTAAACTATAGAGTTTGAGTCATAAAAAATTGATAGTTTAAACTAAGATTTTTTTTAATGTAGCTTATAATTATGAATAACCAAACAAACAAAGAAGTGTGACAAAAAATATCTTAATTTTATAATTAAAATATTTAAAACACTTAAGTTTATTAAAATTATTGTTATTATTAATATTACTACTAGTATTACTCTTGATATTAGTATTATAATTAATATTATTATTAACCTTATTATTAATAATATTATTGTTATTAATAATATTATTAATTATAATAATAATAGTCATAATAAGAATAAAAATAATCATAATATGAATACAAAGTTTCTCTAGTGCAGTGGTTATATGTTTTATAAGTACTTCTAGAACTTGGGTTCGAAATTGCAATCTAAAGGAAAGGCAACACTGAAAAAAATGTAGCACAAACATTAGCAGAAAATTATGGCCTATTATATGAGTCTAAGGCAACAATTTTTAAAATAACTGTGGTCTTAAAGAAAAACCCATGGCATCATACTCTATGGCTTGAAAACCGTAGCTAAATTGCGGCCTAAAGTTTAGCCCACAGTTTTTTTGACTTTAGGCCACACTTTTTTGGTTGTTGTACAAAGTAAAAAATGTTGTAATATTTGTATACGTTGTAAGACGCACTACTATTTCTCGTGAGCAGACATGTGATCTTTCATCACATTCTTTGTAAATCCTATGTATTTAGTCAGAAGTAGTTGTGTTACAAATAATATTGAATTTTATTCAAGAGTTGTTGTATTCTAGAAAATACTTTGTTTTAGTCACGAGTGACAATTGTTTAAAAAATACTCTAAGTTTAGTTAGGAGTAGTTGTGATCTGAATAATACTCAATTTTAGTCAGGAGTAACTAAGGTTTAAATAATAGTCATTTGTATCTTGTATCGATAGTCTGTCTTGTGAAACTCAATTAATTGATTGAGAAATAGACGTAATCTTTGCTAACAAATAAACCAATATAAAACATAGTATAAATTCTTCTTTTTCTTATCTTTTTATATTACATGTTATTTAATTATAACTAATATTAGAAAAAAGAGATTTACACACAAACAAATTTTGGAAAACGTTTTTAGAGAATCTATTTGTCAAACCTTATCATCAAATGCAATCTCTTAAAAAAGGCTTTTAGAATTTCATTTGTCAACCATTCATTTCGTCTGATAATGTTCATTAGACAAAAAGATTTCAAAAGTTTTATAATACTGTTTAATCATCTCTTCTTATCTCTTATTATGTTTTCACCTATTTTCACAAAATTGATTTTGAAAGATTATACAGGATTGCTCATTTTGCATAATCTGCTACACGGATGTCATCTAAAGAGCAACGGAATTTTATTCTTGATCCACACAACAAATTTTAAAGCGCTTAAAGGATTAGAATTTACCTAACTAGTTTAGACTCGAAAACAAGTTTCCTAATTTAATTCGGTTCGTGAAAATCACTTCGGTCAGTACATTGGTTGTAATTTAAAATAGTACCTTTAATATAATATTATGAATTAAAAATGATTGCATATATATATATATATAAAAGCAGACAAAAAAAAGTTATTTGATGAAATTATTGAATGTGATTGATGATATGTTATATATGGTAAATATGTGTGGTATTAATATGATGTGTATATGTGACAATAGTTTAAAAGAAAACAAAGATGTATTGAGTAAAAATATTGATTGGGATATTCATACTCTAATGATATACAGAATAGATAAATAATTATGTTATGTGATAAAGAAAGAAAAAAAAACTAATAGAGATTTCGTATACTAAAACGATGGAAAAAAATTATTAATACTCAGCTAATTGTTTGAGGTTGTGAAAAATATTCTAGATATAGTAGTATAGATAGTTGAGCTTTCACAATGTTTAATATATGTTAATATATGATGCTGAAGTTAATTTTAATCTTTTAAAACTAATAGTATTTTTTTATACATTCATTTGATGCTATTTGTAATAAACAAATGGTTATCATTATTTATATATCTAATTTTATTATATTATAAATTATGTTTAAGACGAAAATAAGTATATTATTTTGCAATTTAATATAAATAAGTATATTAGATGGAATATTTAATTACATAAAAGGATATATACCATTTATATTTTTAGTATGTTACAGCGAAATATGTCCTTAATTAGAATGGGAAAGTAAGGTAAACAAAATGTTTATTAATTTTGTACATTTCTTTATCACAATATCAAAAACAGGGTTCAAGCATTAAATGAATAATTATAATTTCTGAATTTGGCCAGTCAAATATTGCCCTTACTGTTTGGTAGATTAACCGAACATAGACGTATTATAAAAAATAGTAAAATATTTGTTAATTTATATTCTAAAGAAAAAGCTCATGAAAAAAAAAACTGTTGAATTAATTAATTTTATAAAATTTGATATATTTGAATATAATGTTTTAAAATTAAATTCAGAACTTGTTTCTTTTTAAACATGATTGTTAAAAACTGTGACGACACTATTGCAGTGAAATATTGGATATCGAGTTAATGATAATTTAAAACTATATAGTTAAAATGTGGATTAAATTCTAAATTATTTATATAATAAATAGGAACATTAAAAAAGATACAAAATATTTGTTGTTATTCTGTAATATGATCATGACTTTGACTAAGTCAATAATTAGAATCTTTGATAAACAAATAAATTTGTGAAACATGACGAACCTTTGACAAGACTAAGAAACTGAATTAGACAAAGCCATGCACTAATTAAGTTGACATCGACACATCCAGAAAATTATTTACGTGAGAAGAGTACGTAAAGGTTGAATATTAATTATTAGGTTTAGTTTGTTGTATGGAGGAATTATTTTCATAAACGGGAGAAGAAAAATATATGGATAAATTTGTTTAAAGATTTGGTTTTGTATTAATTTCTTTTAATTTAAACACAAGATAGTTTTAGTTTATTAAAAAAATCATTTCATTTGTTTTCTTAATAAGGTTTACAAGAATGTGTGCTTAAACAAATTCTTATTTTTTATAATTGTACAAGTTTTACCTTTTAATTTTTATATTTAAAAGTCATTCGTGTTAGTTCTTTAATATATATATATATATATATATATATATATATATATATATATATATATATATATTATTTTAATATTTTTTTAATATTTATACATGCTATTTTTTATCTCTTAAGTGGTGTCATTTAAATTATAAAGATTATAAAGACTAAAAATAACAAGAATAAAACTAAAATTAATAATTTTGTAAAGACCAAAGATGAAGTTTGTTTAATTAGGAAAATCAAATGAATAATTTAACCTAAATATTATTATCAATGCTCAAAAGATATTTTTTCCTCTCTATTTCTATATTAGGTTATATGGCCCAGATCATTTTCTTTGTCGCTTTGTAAGATTATATGAGCATGAAGCTATATTGTAGAAGGGATGAAATAGAACTAACATAACTTGTATTTATAGTAGAGACATTATCCAAACTCTACAGATGAGAATGACAAGTCAAAATTATTATTCAAGCTCACAAGTTCACTAAATAAGTATTTCTTTCTAGTGTAACGAGAAAACCACATCAATATATACATTAGTTGTAGATTGTCATGATATAGGAGTCATATTTCTTGTGAAACTCTATAACTTTTGATGTAATTAAGAAAGGATGATTGAAATCTATTGAGTTTAATATTATAAATATAGCAATCATGAATCCACCCATACTTGTTCTTGATATCATATCAAAGCAATTTGCCAATTACTGAATCAACAACAAACTCAAATGTCACAATTTTTGTATTCAGAAAATGTTTTTCACTCTATATTTAGGACTAAACTTAAGTCTTGCTCTATCAAGGGTATTAGAAGTTATATAAGCGCTTAAACAATACTATATTAAGAGTTGAAATATCCTAAATATTTCTTTAATTTAATTTTTATTAAAAAATAACTAACAAATATCAAATAAAACGAGGAAGTTATAAAAGAAAGAGCTATAGAACAGAGCATAAGTTATCGATTAAAAAAAGTAACTATAAGCTGTCATCGATGTGAGAAAAATTAATAAAAAAATACAAGAGAATAAAAAAAATGTTGTGAAACTTTGGATGGTGATCCATTCTCTTTTTCTTTATTATCTTCTCTCTCTCTTTTTCTTTGGTTTTACAAAAATGATAGCTTGGAGTCTTGTTATCTCTTTCTTTTCCCTCTTTAACTCTTTCTCTTTTTTCTTCCTGTTTATAATTTTGATTTGGATGCTTATTTCTTGATTGTGACCAAATCTTATCAAACAAGTTCAAAAATATATCCCTCCAATCAAATTTTTAAATAAAATAAGTTTATTTTGTTCTAGAATTTCTTTAATCTTTATAATATTTTTTTATCTTAGAAGTTGAAAATTTTGATTCTGTCTAGCTTTCATAATTCTTTTTAATTAGTGTTTTGGTTGTCTTGAAGTTAGAAACCTTTTTACATGTTTTGATTTGATTTTATTTTTTGAGTTTTTCTTCTTGATATTTTCTTAGATTTTAAGCAAATTTCAGGTAAGAGGAGTTAATTTAATTTATTTCATTCTAATTAAGTTGGAGGTTTTAGTAGGAGTTGAGAATCTATTATAATGATGGTAGTTTAAAATAAAAGGTATCTTTAATTATGAAGTTGGAAAGATTTATGTGACTTAATTGATATGCTTATAATATGGATAATTTGATATCAGGAATTGACATCATTAGTTTTTAATTGCATGGATTTTTTTTAATATTAAAGTTTAAATTAGAAGTTAATGTGTAATGTGTAATGAAATGCTGTACTTTCCTTTTAACTTGAGTTTTAGAGTGATAAAATGAAAAAAAAAAAAGTTTGTAACTATGTAATGTCATGTAAAGCATGCTTATATGAGAATTAGATTTATATGGGAGTGGTTGAGACCTTTTAGTTTAATTACACGTATGTTCTGTTTCTTTTTACATTGAACCTAATGATTATATATAACATCATCCTATAGATTAGTTTATTAAGTTGAGTTATACTTAAAATTTATTTTTTAAGATATGTAAAATTCCATCTCAATAACGTAGTGTCTCTTAGTATTGATCTCTTCTATTTAATTATGTTATATTAAATACAAAACACACAAAGTTAAATATTTTCAGGAAAGAATAAAAAGTACAATAGATCTTATTTATGGATTTTGATACATGTATAACCACTATAAAACTCTTATTTATAATCACTCAACAACAAAAAACTCTTACCTATAATGTCTTTTAAGAATAATTCTGAATATATCGTTGTCACCGATCCATGTTTGTTTCTTTTATTTTACCATTGCCCTCAACATTTGATGGTGAAATCTTTGAGCCATTCATTGGTTTAATAGCTTAATATAACCTCCTTCGATAGTGTTTTGCTATTAATTGTGCCATCTAGAATGTTTGACAGCCTAACTTTTCAATTCCTCAAATAAAACTGCTTTGAACTCGTCTCAAAATAGGATACTTCTTTTGAGTGCTTAAATTAATATATTCATTTGTAGTTACTCACTTTTATTTTATTTTAAATTTAAGTATCTTAACGAGATTTTTTTTTCTCCAATCCAACATTTTTCTTAGTTTTTAAATGAGTCCCACAACAAATTTCACCTTTTTACATTTGCCAATAATTTATGTATTGAGTTATAATTATTTTATACATAAAATAAGCAAAATATAAAAATTAAGAGATTTATTTATACTGTTATTTTGCAAATACTTTTCAATAATATAAGAATAAAATATTTAAATAAATTCTTATGTAATATTTATTTGTAGGCGTGGTAAACATGAGGAATTTAGACAGTTTTGGATTTTGGAAAACTGAAAAATTGACATGAAATTAAAGTAGTGATTGAATTGGTTTGATTTGGTTACATTAAGGGAATACAAACCAAAGAGATACTTGCAATTAAATAAAATTGACTTAGAAAGACATTTTGAGGGCAAATTTCTTAAACTAGTGTAAATTTTTTTTGAAATTCCCAAAATGGTGTATTTTTTATTTTATTTTCGGATATGGGTAAATCGTGCAGAGATTGCACGATATCATTGTGGATAAATCGTTCTATTATTGCACGATTTAATTATTCAAGATATATGAAATCGTGAGAAGATAATACAATTTAGTTAAAATAATGAAACTGTGGAATAAATGTATGATTTTAATTAACTAATTAATTAATTAATTGAAATCGGTAGGCTACTGCAAGAGTTTAGGGTAATTAATTCTCCCACCTTTCCTCTCCTATTTTCGATATTATATTGGGTTATGCATATAAAATTAAATTAGAATTAATGCATAGTGATAAAACCGTTTTGGAAATTTTGATGAAAATGAAAATATAATTATTGAAATTAATTAATTGTCATTTAAGTAATTAAAATAAATATGAAATTAATTTGAATGGAAGAATATGAAGAAAAATTACCCGTTCTAATTTGAATGGTTTATATATAGAGAAAATTTAAATTATTTGAATTGATTAGTTTTTAAAATTTATTTATATTTTTTTCCTTCTTAAAAGTACTTACTTGGACTCTTTTTTTTTT
>Ga0099824_1005740_pt1 | contig 17371 bp, 15 predicted proteins | sample SiratrowhiteBW_FD_76837 | JGI IMG/M metagenome (GOLD analysis project Ga0099824, IMG submission 76837) | Root nodule microbial communities of legume samples collected from California, USA - Siratro white BW | ecosystem: Host-associated > Plants > Roots > Nodule | place: USA: California... | reverse complement strand
TCTTGAAAAAATATCAAAAATATAAATTTTCAAAACAAAAAAGGGAAAAAGTTTCAAAACAACCCTAAAATAATAAAGATAAAACATCTTCAAAAATAATAAAAATGAGATAAATATAAAAACTTGTCTTTTCGATAATAAATATAAAAACATTTTTTTTACGAAAATAAGATAATAGAAACACGTTTTTCGAAAATAAAATATAAAGACAATTTAAAAATAAAATAAAAGAAATTTTTTTTTAATATGAAAAATAGAATTTTGTTTTCGAAAATAATGGATAAAAGATTAAAAAGGATATGTTTTTTTAAAGTATAAAAACAATTTCTTTAAAATAATAAAAATCAGTTCCTTTCTCAAAATAAAATAAAAATAGTTTTTTAATAAATATTTTTAAATATTAAAAAAAACAGTCTTGTCCCGAGTTTCCTTTAAATAAACAATTATCAAAAAAAAATAATAATAAAATAGAAAATAATTAAAAAAATTATATAAAATAAATTGCCAAAAATAAAAGAAAATATATTCATAAGCTAAAAAATACCAAACGTCATGGATAGGGATACGTAAGACCAAGGTCAATTCTTGTCGGGCCCAAAAAAATAAAAAAATATATGTTTATTTCTTTTATTTTTGGTTATTATTTTTATTTGCATAATTATTATTATTTGTATTATGTTTATTAAAATGTTTTTTTTTCTTATTTATATATTTGTTTTGTTTTTTTATATTTGTTTGTTTTGTTATTTTATTTCTTTATTCGTATTATTATTGCTGTTATTTGGAAAAAATGACATTTTGTAAAACCACACTTATTTCTATTCATTTGATTAAAGGTACCGTCTTAGGACGGGCGTTGTGGGGTGTTAATACCTTCCCCATATGTAACCGACTCTCGAATCTTTGAATCTGGTTCGTAGACATTTTTAAATTTGGTTTTTCTATGGTTTTCCATAATAAACTATGGTGGCGACTCCAAACTCTAAATAAATATTTAAAAAAAAAAATTTGATCGCCCTGTTGTGATCCCGGTTGCGACACTTACTACATCAGCCCAAAAGTATTTTGGTAAACCAGTTTCATTCAAAAGTGTGCTTGCGAGTTCCTCCAAAGACCTGTTCTTCCTTTTCACAACTCCATTCTGCTGTGGAGTTTTTGGGTGTTGTAAAACAATGTTTAATTCCAAACTTTTCACAAAAAATTTCAAATCTTTCATTTTGAAACTCTCCTCCATGATCAGATTTAATGGTAGAAATACAACTATTTTTCTCATTTTGAATAACTTTTGCAAGTCCCTTAAAAGCATGATAGACATCATCATTGGTAGTAATAAAAAGAGTCCAGGTAAAATGGGAATAGTCAGTCATCTACCACTACAAGACTATAGTAATTACCACCTATGCTCATAATTCTAGAGGGACCAAATAAGTCTATGTGATGCAATTCACAATGTCTAGAGGTTGAAACGGTATCATTTGATTTAAAGGAAGTTTTGGTATGTTTACCCTTTCGACATGCTTCATAGATCTTATCCCTCTCAAACTTACGCTTAGACGGGCCAATTACTAGATCTTTAGAAGGAATCCTATTCAAATGATGCATGTGTATATGAGTTAAACGTTTATGCCACAACCATGTCTCATCATTCTTTGTTAACAAGCAGTTCATACTAGAATCAATGCAAGACACATTTAGCATGTACATATTATTTACCCTTTTACCGACAAGTACAGTCTCCCTTGTAGTTGAGCCTGTTATAAGGCACATTTCTGGTTCAAATGTAATCTTGTAGCCTTTATCACAGAGTTGACTTATGCTTAGCAGGTTGTGCTTCAAACCATCAATCAACAACACATCTTTTATACTAATTGATTCTTTTCCACCAATGTCACCAACACCAAGTATCTTCCCTCAGTTGTTATCTTCATAGGTGACATAGCCATCATGTTTCCACTTGATATTCACCAACTGAGATGCATCCCCTGTCATGTGCTTGGAGTAGCCACTGTCAAGATACCACATTTGATTCTTGGCTACTACACTGACCTGCAAAACAGTTTAGGTTTCAAGAGTTGGTACCCTATTAAACTTGGGTCCAGTAATATTAGTGATGCTTTTAAGTACCTACCTAACCAAACCTTTAGGCACATCAAACTTCCTTACTTTATAGTTTCTAATGGAGTGGTCTCTCTTCATACAATAAAAGTAAGTGATGAAAGGTGAAGATTGGTTTTCATTGTGTCTAAAGAAACTGCTTAACTTCTTTTGCTTTCCTTGAAAATCACATTGACATCCAATGTCAGCTTTTTCATAAACATAGTTCTATGATCCCAAAATTGCATTTAGATTTGCAGTTTCCATGGAAAATCTAGAAACAGTCTTAAACAAATAGTTCACTCTATTTTTAAGAACTACACTGTCTTCACAATTGGCAAGCTTGCATGAATCAATGTCACTGGAAGCTGGAGATTTATAGATCATCTCTAAGTGATCAAAATCAGTTTTCACTTTGAGCAATTCATCTTCCTATTCTTTGACCTTGCCTTCCAACCAATTATTTAATCCTTTCAACCTATTGTTAGATAAGGTCAATCTATTAGCTTCTTCATGAGTTTCCACAAATGCTTGAAGAAGTGAACTGTAATTTTCACTATTAAATGAGGTACTAGAATTCACACTGCTCACCTCAGATTTCTGTCTAGTCATGAGGCATAGGTTTGCTTTAATTTTCTCTTGTGAAGAGTTACTTGAAGATGTATCATTGTCTTCTCAAGTTATGTAGGCTCTTCTAGTCTTTCCAACTCTACTGCTCTTCTTTTCCCGTCCTTTCTCTTTATTTGCTAGGCTTGGATAGTCCACTTTGATATGACCCTGTTTACCCCAACTAAAATAGGTGAATTTAGCATAACCAAATTCAGATTTCTTGTTATACCTCTTGCTTTGTAGGTTCTTCACTCTACCTTTCACCTTGATGAATTTCTAGAACCTCTTTGTCAACACATTTAGGTTTTTAGTATCACTGCAATCACTAGAGCTCTCATCACTATAATCTACATCTACAACATTTGACTTGAAGGTCTATTTCTCTACAGTCTCCATTTCCTTAAGCCTTTTCATCTCCGACTCAAGCTCACTCAACTTTCCAAAAAGGATGCAGTGGTCAAAGTAGTCAAGTCTTTGGTTTCTGAGATTGTTGTCACTTTGGGTTGCCAACTTGTATCCAGACACTTCAGAATATTGATAATTAACTCCTCTTTATCAAATTGCTGCCCAGATCAATGAGATGGTTGACGATGTGAGTGATCTGAACATCAATAATGGTCTCTCCTAGGTGCATTCGGGACAACTCATATTCTTGGATCAAGGCATGCTTCCTTGCCCTCTTTACACCAGTGGTATCCTCATGAGTGACTTCAAGTATGTCCCACATCTCTTTTGTGAAATTGCATTGTGATACCCTGAAAAACTCATCTAGATTCAAGCGGATGTTATGATATTCTTGGCAATGCAATCATATTGAACTTTCTTATACTCAACATTAGTAAGTTCATCCAAAGATTTCTCAACGATCACACCACCACCAACAGTCATAGGAATAAATGGATCATTCCTAAATGCATTCTAACGATCAATTGATTCAATAAAGATCTTCCTTCCTACTTTCCAAAATTGGTAATTCACACCACTAAACATGGGTGGCCTGTTTATTGAGTCTCCCTCAGTAAAAGGTAATATGTTCTCAACCATGGATAAAAACATGAGTAAAATACAAGCCCTGATAACAATTGAAAAGGATTTTAGGTCGTGTTCAAGAGGGGGGTGAATTAAACTTTCAAAATTTTTTGCAAAATATGGAAAGAATGAAAGTCCTTTATTAAAACAATCAATTATGTGAATTTTGAAAGCATAAAACAAAAACTATTAATAGAATCATAAAGACAATCAATTGAAGATACTCATAGAACAGTACAACAAAGAAACAATCAATTTGAAAGTCAAACTCAATTAATTGAATATAGACAGATATGATAAAACATCACAGAACCAAGCACAAATCAAGAGAGGGTTAAGAGAAAGCAAGAACACCAAGAATTATACTGGTTCACTATTCCTCAAGAGCTACATCTAGTTTCTTTGCCAACAAGCAAAGAAAATCACTAGAGAACCCAACGTTTCATCAAGATACAACACAATACACTTGCACCTTGCAAGAAACCCTCTGCACCTTGCAGAAAAACACCTTGGAACCCTAAAGAGAATACAAAACCAATGAAGAACCCAACTACACTCCTACAAATGTAAACCATATACTATTTGTAGACTAAACAATCACAAATACATGAAAATATAAAACCCGAATACAATTATGCAACAACAGTCCAATGACAGAAAACCGGTGCAAAAAAACTTATCTCTAAAGAACCAAAACCATAGTAGCACGTTTTTGACCAATGGAGTGTTTCAAGAACTACAAACTTGATTTATCTTGAAGGGAAAAATTTATTTTTCAAAGACCCACTAAGTTATTGAATGAACACTACTTTAAACTCTTTAAGCTCTTTCAGAAATGTAATATATCAGTTCTGTATTTTTTTGTATATCTCACTTTTTAGAAAACAATGACATTGTTTTTATAAAGCAACCAGTTTTAAAATTGAGACTCAATTCAATCGATTGAAAAACCAAAATCAATAAATTGATTTTCTTAAAACAAATTTTTCATCAGTTTGATTTAAAAAAAAAAATGAATAGGTTACCTTGTAAAAGATATTTTCGAAAATGATTAACCCTTTGTTAAAACAGGTTTAAATGTTTTTTCATATTTTGAAGTTCATTCCAATGGTTTAAAAAAAATGCTTGCCCAAGGTTAATAGATCATACCCACACACAAAGCCTCAAATCGAATGAAAGAAGGGTCATCAGCCAAGTCCACATAGCCGTATCTCTGAATAACTGCATCTTCAAATGACCTCATCTCCGTATGGTTGTATCTCAATATGGTTGTATCTCTGTATGGCCATAACACAGTATGTTCGTATCTTAGAATGGTAGTATCTTCGTATGGTCGTATCTCCATATGTCCGCATCTATGTGTGCCGAGTTGGCCGCATCCGCATTGGTTGCATTGGTCACATTGGCCGCATTGGCTAAATTGGTTGAATTGCTCGCATAGGCTGCATTGGCCGAAAACCAAGATTGTATGGCTATATGTCCTAAAGACCATATCTTCGAAAGCTAAATCCGTATCTCCTTATGTCTGAAAGCCTCAGTCAATAATGGTTGTATCTTCTGAAAGCCTTAGTTTGAATGGTCATATGTCAGAATGTTGAATCATATGCCCGAATTACCAAAAATCGTATCCTTATGGCTGAATGACCGAAAGTCATATCCTTATGTCTTAATGGCCAAAAACAGTATCCTTATGGCTGAATGGCCAAAACTCAAAAATCCTTAGTCAAGATCAACTTCAAATGATCTTCATTTTTGGTCTGAGTTGACTTCATGAAATCACATGGTAGCTTTAGTGCTAACATATATCTTCAAATTGTGCCTGGCGCAGCAATGTGCATGCCTAGCATTACTACGCCCAAGAGTAAAACATGTGCATTGTGCCCGGTTCAAGTACCTACGTCGGGCCCAAGCGCCAAAAATTTGCTACCTACAATATTAACTTAGTTAAATAATTAAAAGCAAAAAATTAAAATCTTGGGTTGCCTCCCATACAACGCTTTTTTTATGTCACGAGCCTGATGTGATAGAACTTCATTGTGGATTTTAAAGTTCCACCTCCTCAACCAATATGCAAAAGTCTCCACCAATATATAATTTCATTCTTTGTCCACTAATCAACCATTACCTTTTTGACACATGATCCTCAATTTCAATTGCTCTATAAGGTTTGATATCCTTAACTACAAATGGACCATACCATCTTGACTTAAGTTTTTCAGGAAACAATTTCAATCTAGATTTGAATAAAAGTAATAACTTACCTACTTGAAAACTTTTCTTGACGATTTTTCTATCATGATATGCCTTGACATGTTCCTTCTAATGTTTTGAAGAGTGATAAGCATTCAACCTCATTTCTTCAAGCTTATGCAATTGTATCTTTCGCTTTTCTTCCCTAGTTTAGGAATCAAAATTTAACATTCTCCATGCCCAATAAGCTTTATGCTCCAATTCAATTGGAAGATGACAAGCCTTTCTGTATACCAATTAAAATGGAGACATATATGTGAGAGTTTTGTATGTAGTTCTATACATCCATAAAGCTTCATCAAGTTTAACTACCTAATCCTTTGAGAAAAGGCTACAGTTTTCTCCAAAATCATTTTTAGCTCTCTGTTGACACCTCAACTTAGCCATTAGTTTAAGGATGATATGCAATTGCAACCTTATGATGTAAAAAGTGAGACCCTAATTCACTAATCAATACTCTAGGAGTTCCAAATCTAAAAAAAAATATTCAAAAGCTTAATGACAGTTTTTGAATTAACCTTCTTTGTTTAAATAACTTCTACCCACCTAGAAACATATTCAACTTCGACCAAAATCTATTCATTCCCATATGACAATTGTAATGGACCCATTCAATCTCTTGAATATTCTGCAATGGCATTTCATGTCTCTTATAAATATGTCCTGTTATTTGACAATTATCACATCTCTTAGATGAATGTTTGTGCATCTCTCCATTGAAATTACCTTTGAAAGGAGATGCATGACAATGCCACAACATATTCTCAACTTCATATGTAGTAAAACATCTCCTCAACAAATTATTAACACCAACGTTAAACAAATAAGGTTCATCTAAACATATTGATTTGCATCTATGAATAGCTTTTTCTTTCGCTCCCAATCAAAATCTACAGGAATGACTCCAACAACTTTAAAATTAGCTATGTCCACAAATCATGGCCTTTCTTGAATTGATAAAAACTTTTCATTTGGAAATTCATCCCTAAATTCTGCTACATGTTTGGACACCTCATCGTTCACCAACCTAAATAGATGATTGTCAATATTCAATTTCGTCCGGGTGAAATAATAAAAAAATGTTTTTTTGTTTATAAAAAATAATCATTTGATTAAAATTTTATTGTTTTTTTTGAAGTTTGGATTCTTTTTCATATTTTAATGAAAAATAAAAATTGATTTAAGTTTTATCTTTTTCATTTCTTTTAAAATAAAATAAAGTTTTAAAAAAAATCTAAAAAACAAAAAGAAATAAAAAAATGTGTTATCCAATTAATTTTTAAGTAATGATAAAAAAAGGGTTTTTAAATAAAAATATGATTTAAAATATTTAGATTAAAAACGTTTTGACCTAACAAGATTAAAAAAAAAAGGATATATACCAAAGAAAAGGTGGGAAGGGGGAGACCTTTTTCAGATCTCACTTTTGGGGGACTCCCGTCATGAAGCCAGCACCACGCATCCCTTCTTCTTCCATGATATGAATAATGGAAGAGACACCACTAATGCACGGAGGCCCATGTCATGAAGCTTCACGCATTCACATACGACCTTTTTCACTTTTTATCTTCTTCCATCACATGCATGAGTAAGAATACACCACTGATTCACGGCAGAGCAGGTGATTCACCTCACATTGGGCATTCGGAAAACTCTCACACAAGACATTGGGCACATCTCTTACAATTCACGAAAAGCAAAGACCAAGAACCTTCATAATAAGGTTTCTTTTGTTTCTTTGGTCACGGTTGGCGGTTTCATCACTAGGACACAACAATCTTTGAGGGAATCTTTGTTTCTTGTTTCATCATTCTCCAAACAGCGCATAAGGGTGTGAAAAAAGAATGCCAATAGGTAGGATGCTTAGCGTGGAGACCTGTTCCCTAGAGTGCTCATCTACCAAACTCCTCCACTGCATTAGTCAGAACTTCTTCTGGAAATAAACAAAAAGACTTGCATGCAGTGCCAAACCTCTCACAATCATCCGCTCCACCACAAGCAACGGCAGAGCGCGCGTTCTCACCGCGCCGCCAAACCCTAACGAGAACGATCTTCTTCTTCAAGAAGAAGGACAAGACGAAACCAGGTTTGATGCTTCTTATTTCATCGCACGGAACAAAAAGCAACAACAAAAAGCAACAACAAAACTTTCTCCCTTCCTTGCAAAATCAACTACCACCGACCATTTCCATTTGCCTATCATTGCTACTTAGAAAGGAAACTCTAAATCCCTTATGAATCACATAACCCAACAACCCCACTTATATTAATTATTCTCGTCTTTTCTTGTTTCCTCATTACAATGGTTTCCCTGTCATTGATGTTTCTGCTACCGTTGGTACCCCAACCATTGTTTCTCACTTTGTTTGGAACAAGCAACAGTGGTGGGGTTGTGGTGTTGCGTGCGCAGCCATTTCATTTGATACTACTGTTGGTTTGAATCAAACCATTTTGAGGGGGTGTTTATTGATCTATCAATAGTAGAAAGATGACTGCGGGGGCAGGAATATCCGTTGTTGTTCTAGTGTCCCTATTAGCTCTGCATGGAAATACCAGAAAACTCTTTTGTGGCTTCGTTGCTGCAATCTTTTACATCATGTATGGGTCACCCCTCTCCATTATGAGGCTAGTGATCAGAACCGAGAGCGTGGAGTTTATGCCCTTCTTCCTAGCACTGTTCGTAATCCTCTGCGGCACTTCGTGGTTTACCTACGGTCTTCTAGGTCATGACCCATTTGTGGTTGTATGTAATGGCGTGGGTGCAGCGTTGGGTGCGGATTATGGGGGAGGAATTGTATCTGGTGATCACATTTCATGCAAGTGTTGTGTGGGAGATTCTTGTACCATGGTGTTAACAACCCAAGGTCCCACCAAGGTCTACAAACCCGTGGGATCTAAGTGTTCTCAACAAATATTAGAGTAGGCTAGAGTTGGAAGCAATGCACTTCTAGCCACCATTTCAGATCCAGTGACATGCTTTTCAACTGCAAGATACTATCAGAAACAAGTCTTCAATGTGTCGTCAAACTAAAATTTGGTCATGGTTGTTTGGATTACAAGTGAGAAGCATAAAAGTGGAGAGAAATGGGATCTTGATGTATATAAAAGCACCAATAATATTTTTTTTAGAAGATGGTTAACCATTATTCTGGATATGACATTATTAGAGAAAGAAAATGGACACGTACAATAGCACATGTACAATTATCAAGTAATTGCAATGATTGTACTCTAGGGACCAAAAATGCAGTTTGTTCAGAATTTCATGCAAGATCACTTGAAACAAAGATTATGTTGAAGTAATTATCGCACCCTTCTGTTGCTTTAAGTCACCATCACCAGAGAATCAAGACTGATCACTTCGTTATAAAACCAAGCTTCATAGCTTCCTGCAGTGCCTTTGGTCCCAAGAAAATTGGTCTTGTCGTTCGAGTGGCTGCTGAGACAACTAAATCAGTTTGTAAGTTTCTCCAGCTTCAACTGACTACTATGGAGCCAATGAGAGGAATGCACACCACTTTAAGGGCTACTCTAGGTATGTCCATGGCACCTACACTTGTCAACACTCCTACTTTTTTTTGAGTAGTTATACTTTGACAACCACACGTGGCATACACCCACTTTACAACCTTACATGGCGCTGATGTGGCCAAGGTGAGTGATGTGTAAAAAATGCTTCAGCATGGCATCGAGGGTCATTTTTAGGGTTTACATGTTTGGGGTTTTATTATCTGATGCCCAGCACATTCCATCGAAAGCTTGAGAAGTAGTGAGATTGAATCTCAGATCTGTTGTCCCTGTATGTTGTTTGCATTCAGAAATCCCATTCGTTCTTCCTCAAGAGCAGTGTTGTCACCTTTGTTTAGCGTAAATCATCTCTGTTTTTGAGGGTCGTGGGTCCATTTGTGTGAGGAAAGCAGTTTAGCTGTTGCTTTTGGCACCACTGCCGCCATCATTATCGTTGTTGTCGTCATCGCATTGGTCGCCACTATCGCTGCTGCTCTCACCGTCTGCAGGTCCGTAATTGGTGTAGGATTAGTTTTTCATTTTCTGCGTCATTTTTGTGTTGGTGTGATGGGAGTTGTTCAGAAATGAGCCCGTTTGTGATGTATGGTGAGAAAGTTGTTATTGTTTAAATACTTAAGTACACATGATTAAACATTTGGTATTTTGAAAAGTGGTCATCGCGCAGCACGACTGTTCCTTGGGTTATGGCATTCGTAGGTGGTTCTAACTTAACGAAGCATAGTTTTGTTTAATCCAACACTTGAAAACATCTAAGTATTTAAGGGTCAGAGGTATTGGGGGGCACAAAATTTGTGCGTGTGATTGGAGGTAAAAAAATTATGCTTAGTTAAACACTTAATTATACATGGTTAAACACTATGTTGTTTTTTGTTTATGTCATTTACTTTAGACAAAATGCATGAATGTTTATGATTTGTTTTATACACACAAATTCTGCAACATTGTAATTTTGTTCAATTTAATTATCAGGTTGGTTTAAAGTTAAGTATGGCTGGAAAAAGGTCCAACGCACGATGATCTAATGTTGATGGGAACCAACCTAAGGCAAGTGAGTTGTGTTTTTGCATTTGATTTTGATTTAATTTTTACAGTTTACATAATAAATTTTGTTTTACATGTTGCAGATTAGAGTATTCCACCCAGTAGATACTGATATTATCCTTGAAGTGAACACAAAATTGTCTAACTTCCAAAGGGAGAAGTTGGATAGAAATCTGTTTAAGTGGCTTACTCACATGGCAGAACCAATTAACATCAGTTGTCCATTGGTGCGTGAGTTGGTGAACTGGTGGTCTCCGAATGACCAAAATTTTAGAATAAGGGAATATTTAGTTCCTCTATCTGGTGTAGATGTTTGTATGGGTTTAGGCTTGGGTATGAGTGGTGGCGAGGTTGGAATTGAGGATAATAACCTAGGTTTGGTATCAAAATGTTAATGAATAGTTCAGATATATGTTCTTATGTATTGCACCAAAAAAGGAATCTGCATGGCCTATACTTGTGTAGATGTGTGCCCTTGTTGCTGGTTAGTGTATGATATTGGTTTCATTGGTAATGTGATTACTCTGTACATATTGTTTTAAACATTTAAGGATTTGAGATATAGAGGTGAGGGGGCCACAGCATGGCTGTCTGTGATAGATGGTCAGAAAGTTTTGCTTAGTTAAACACTTAAGTAGAGTTAAACACTCTATAGTTGCAAAACTGGTCATGGTGCATGATGACGATCCCTTGGGTTAGGACATTCGTAGATGGTTAGTGGTGAACCAAGTGACAATTGTGTTGAATCCAAAAGTTTAAAACATGTAAGGATTTTAGGTATGGAGGTTAAATGGGCACATAATTTTTTTTTTTTGTAGAATGCGTGAATGGTTATCATTGGTTTTGTAGATTGAAATTATGTAACATACTAATTTTTTTAACTGAACTCATTTAATGAACAGGTTGCTTTGAAGCTAGCTATGGTTGCAAGAAGGCTGGATGCAAGAAGATCTAATGTTGATATGAAAGAAACTAAGGCAAATGAGTTATTTGTGCATTGTAAGAAGGTCGGATACAAGAAGATCTGACTATAGTAGAGTTATGAAGATATTTGTATACACCTTTATGAAGTTATATTTGTACATTGTAATTTGAAGTTGGTGTACAATATTCAAATTTGAACATTTTGTACAAATATTGTTAGCAATTATTGAAATCATATTTTCAATTAAATTAAAAATGGTGGCAAAAATTGTTACTAAATTGTGGTGTTCATATTTAGTTGTTTACATTTGACATAATAGGTGCGATAAATGATCATATCTACTGTGAAGAATATTGTTTGAGTTAATTTTTGCTAGTGTGTGTACAAAAATAGACAGTGTTAAACAATTTTATCTGGAATGGTTGTGATGGCATAGGACTTGTGTCGATCGTGAAGCAAGGAACACTTGTATTGAATGCCAAGGTGTAAAACATGTAATGATTTTAGGTATGCAGGTCAGGGGGCGAATAATTTCTTCCTGTGATGGGTGGTTAGAAAGTTGTGGTTAGTTAAACACTTAAGTAGACAGGGCTAAACACTTTGTATGTTTAGTACTGGTAATGGCACAACATGTCTATCCCTCGGCACATGACATTGGTAGGTGGTTGGCGCTCAAATCTCCCCTAACGTAGTTTCACTCACACCATCCCCACTCGCGTTAGCGAATTTGGTTCAATGTGTTTAACCCTATGTTATTATGTGATTAACTCTACAGAACTTTCTGACCATATATCAAAATTGACACAAAACATATGTTATTTTTGCCTCCGCTTCAGCTATATGACTCCATAGGCTTATAAATCTCCCCTGATGCAGTTTCGCCCAACCATCCCCACTCGCGTTAGCGAATTTGGTTCAGTATGTGTTTAACCCTTTGTTATTATGTGATTAACTCAACAAAACTTTCTGACCATTTACCAAATTTGACACAACATGTTATTTTCGCTTGGACATTTATATCTCCGCTTAAGCTATTTGACTCTAGAGGCTTATAAATCTCCCCTGACGCAGTTTCGCTCAAACCATCTCCACTTGCGTTAGCGAATTTGGTTCAGTATGTGTTTAACCCTGTATTATTATCTGATTAACTCAACAAAACTTCCTGACCATTTACCAAATTTGACAAAAAACGTGTTATTTTCGCTCGGACATTTATATCTCCACTTAAGCTATTTAACTCCAGAGGCTTATAAATCTCCCCTGATGCAGGTTTGCTCAAACCATCCCCACTGGCGTTAGCGAATTTGGTTCAAAGAATTGGTCATACTATGTGTTTAACCCTGTGTTGTTATGTGATTAACTCTATAGAACTTCCTAACCATTTACCAAATTTGAAACAAAACTTGTGAGGCTCCTAACGGTTCCTATATTTTTGTCAGTATTTGTTGATACATATGGTCGACTAACTTTAATCCAAACCAACAAACTTCATGCAAATTACCTTAGCAAAATTAAGAGAAAGTATGAAGAAATAAATTTGTGCAGACCTTACTTCCAGAAAATGTGTTTAACCATGTCTTATTAAGTGATTAATTCAATAGCACATTTGGACCAATTATGAGATTTCACACAGAATACTACCAAACCTAGTAAATCTCATTCTTTGTCACATAATTCATTTACACGAATATATTAATTGATACATTACAAACATATCAATTTACAAAAAGATGGCTAAGCGCACACAACTTTAACAAACTTCAAATTCCCCATATCATCCGTTTTGCTTTCATTCACTTCAAGAATGTTAATTTTAAAGGCTTCTTTGACCACATGTTGTCGACACTCTGAAAATGACAACTTACAAATTACCTGCAAAACCATTTAACAATACGACAAAAGTAATGTTAATTAACATTGTAGATTAGTAATTCAAATCCTACAAACTTCACTCACCACGTTGTTCTTTAAGGCTGATTCAACCTCCCTTGAATCTGAAGCACTTTCACCACTTGTCATTCTTTTCCTTGAAATAGCAAATACAATGAAACAAAACCCAATAATTAATTAACTGAGATAAAACTGTTTAACACTATCTAAACATGGCCCTGAACAATGACCACCTAACAATTACATGAAATAACAACCACCACTAGTCCTACAACAACCCCACACCACTGTATATACAAACAATTTAACCCTCTCTATGTAATTGTTGAACTTTGTTCAAGGTTCTTACCACCAACCACAACTAGCAATTTTGTTGACGATTCAAAATAAAACTTCGATTATGTTTGCCTTAGTTGTTCTATTCTTAACCCTAACACAAACAATTATTCAATCAATGACAAAATGACCACAACCCTAAATCGATTATACAATCCCAAACCCTCAAATCAAATAGAAAACCCTAACACACAACTTCAACTTAACCATGGCAATAAACCCCCAAATAACAAATACCAGTCAAAAATCTACAAATCCATATCGCAAATCATACCAAAAACAAACAAATATAATGAAAAACTCTTACAAACGTAATGCAACAATATATACCTCTCTCTATTTTGTCTCCCACTGTCGAAGCCCTAAAATTTCGCCAAAAATTTTGCACAGGTTAGCAGGAGCACCTTCACCCTTTGGTCTCTACAGGACAATACTCCACAAACCTCAACTACCGTCGATTCTCTCCCACCATCGCTCGCCACCATCGATTCTCTCCATCGTCGCTCGCCACCGTCGATTCTCTCCCACCGTCGCTCGCCACCGCTCGCACAAAATTTCCCTTATACAAATGCGTGCCCTCGACTCCTCTACTGTTGACCTGCGAATACCCACCCTCTCCTACCATGTTTCAAATTTTAAATTTACATACTCAAAACTTAATTTTTCCCTTCCATAACAAAATACCCTAAATGTCCTTCAGCAGGAAAAGTTTCATTTTGCCCTTGTCCATGTAGGCAATTATGCCATGTTAGCGGTTGGCATCTGGTTGTTTGCCAGCTGTAGTTGTCAAAACAAAGTTTTCCTTTTTTTTACTATGGCACTCCTACGTTTTCTCTAAAATTAAACAGTTTTGGGCCTATAATTTTCATGCAAATGAAAAAAGAGTTTTTACAATAATCTTGTATTTGATTTTTAATTACAACACGATAAACATTTTCAATTAAATCTCCAAATGGTCATACGCGTCATGCGAAATTCTTTTTAAATAACTTTGATTAAATATCCCAAATGGCCATACGCGTCATGCGAAATTTAAATCGAAAAATATTTCGTTTAGATCATCAACAGACCCTATGTGTCAAGCGATATCTAACATGAAATTTTCTGAAAATAATAAAAATGTAAGAATTTAAAAAATAAAAAATATCAACAACAATTCATCTTTCTTTTAGAACTATGTACGCCCTGATTTTTTATCCCTAATAGAAATACGTAGAAGCAAGGTTAATCCTTGTTGGGCTCTTTTATATAAAAATTACTATTTTGTTCTTATTTGCTTTTGTTTTGCTATTTTGTGAAAAATAAACATTTTCAAAAGCACACTTGTTTTACTCATTCGATTAAAGGTACCGTCTTATGACGGGCTCCGTGGGGTGCTAATACCTTTCCCATGCGTAACTGACTCTCGGACCCAGATCCGGTTTCGCAGACTACTTTATCCAATTTCGATTTTCCATAATTTTTCATAATAAACTATGGTGACGACTCCTTTTCTCGGATTTCTCTGATTATCAAATCAATCTCAATTTTTTCCTCTCTTTCAGATCGTCGTCCGGCTACCGCAATCCATGGTCGCGACAAATCTCAAATTTACTTTTGAGCACATTTACTTGTCAACAGTGAAGACTCGTAACCCTCTCGTCCTCAGAAGGTCAAGGTTGCAGTCTCCCATTTTTGGCAAGCAGTGAGGATTCGTGAGCCTCTCGATGTAGTCAAGGTCTTGATCTCACATTTCTTTTCCAATAGTATTTGAGGCATAACCCTCTCGTCTCGGAAGGACAGAGTTATGACATCATTTTTCTTTCTTTTGAATCCTCAATTTTGAAAATAGTTTTCTTTATCATCCCATACGAAATTAGTTGTTTTTGTCTTTACTTATCTTTTACTTTGATAATCTAAAAATTCTAATTTTCAAATTATTCAATAAAATTTAAGTAAAGAGAGACAACTGTCAATACTCAATTTCATTCGGGTGAAATAATAAAAAAAATATTTGAAAAAAATAAAAATAATCATTTAATTAAAGTTTTATTGTTTTTTTTTTAAATTTGGATTGTTTTTCTTATTTTAATGAAAAAATAATAATTTAAGTTTTATCTCTTTTTATCTTCTTTCTTTTAAAGAAAAAATGAAGTTTAAAAAATTCTTAAAAGGAAGTAAAAAATGTATTATCCAATTAATTTTTAAATATTGATTAAAGAATTTTTTTTAATTAAAAAATGTGATTATATTTAGTTTAGATGAAAAATTTTGGGCTAACCCATTAAGAAAAAAAATAAAAAAAGTGATATAAATCAAAGAAAAAAGAGGGAAAAAGGAGATACCTTTTCATATCGAAAAATGATACTTTTGACACCACTGTTCATGTAATTCCCATTCGACACTCCTACGTGTCACATGGCTCCCACCAGCGAAAGAGAGAGAATGTGTTTGCTTTTGTTGTATACGGAAGGGTAATTTTGTCAATTTCGAAACAAGCAATAATAACCAAATAAGTGGTTTCCTCTGCTAATGTATCTAGTTTGCCATACATGTTATTTGAATACAGACAAACATGTCTAATTTCAAAATAAGCAACTTACAAAAACCAAATAAGTGGTTTCCTCTACTCATGTATCTGGTTTGCTACGCTCGTAATTTGAATACACACAAATGTCTAATTTTGAAACAAGCAACTTACAAAAATCAAATAAGTGGTTTCGTCTGCTCCTGTATCTGATTTGCTACGCTTGTAATTTGAATACATACATAAATGCTTGAGTTGGAAACAAGGAAGTTACCATAAAACTAATAAGCGGTGTACTCTCCTGATGTATCTAGATTGCTATGCACATTATTTAAATACACGCAAACATGTCTAATTTCGAAACAAGCAACTTACAAAAACCAAATAAGTGGTTTCCTTTGCTCATTTATCTGGTTTGCTATGCACATAATTTGAATACATACATAAATGCTTGAGTTGGAAAGAAGAAAATTACCATGTAACTAATAAATGGTTTACTCCGGTGATGTATCTAGTTTGTTGCTCACGTTATTTGAATACACACAAACATTTCTAATTTGGAAACAAATAGCTTACAAAACCAAATAAGTGGTTTCCTCTGCTCATGTATTCGTTTTCCTACGCCCGTAATTTGAATACATACATAAATGCTTGAGCTGGAAAGAAGGAAATTACCATAAAACTAATAAGTGGTTTACTCCGCTGATGTATCTGGTTTGCCACGCACGTTATTTGAATGCACACAAACAAGTATAATTTCGAAACAAGCAACCTACAAAAATCAAATAAGTGATTTCCTCAACTCATGTATCTGATTTTCTACGCTCGTAATTTGGATACACACAAACATGTCTAATTTCGAAACAAGCAACTTATAAAAATCAAATAAGTGGTTTCCTCTGCTCTTGTATCTGGTGTGTTATGCCCGTAATTTGAATACATACATAGATGCCTGATTTGGAAATAAGAAAATTACCATAAAACTAACAAGTGGTTTACTCTGCTGATGTATCTGATTTGCTACGCACGTTATTTGAATTCACACAAACATGTCTAATTTCGAAACAAGCAACTTACAAAAACCAAATAAGTGGTTTCCTCTACTTATTTATCTGGTTTGCTATGCACGTAATTTGAATACATACATAAATGCTTGAGTTTGA
>Ga0099824_1005739_pt1 | contig 17373 bp, 11 predicted proteins | sample SiratrowhiteBW_FD_76837 | JGI IMG/M metagenome (GOLD analysis project Ga0099824, IMG submission 76837) | Root nodule microbial communities of legume samples collected from California, USA - Siratro white BW | ecosystem: Host-associated > Plants > Roots > Nodule | place: USA: California... | reverse complement strand
CTTTAAAAAATTTGTATTTTCACATTTAAAAGCAAGTTTGAGAAAAAACTTGAAAAGGGTTCCATTCCCCCCCCCCCCCCCCCTTGAACTTAGGCCAAATACTTACTTTAACACCTTGGAAAAGAACAAGTCTCTTTTTATATATATTTGTTTGTTAATCCATCCATCTCCCATAGTAAAAACTCAGCATCATTATTCTTAATTAAGAATCAATTATCCCAACCCTTATATGAACTCCTTTTTTAAGATTATATGGTTACATTTCATGAAATAAAGTAGATGCAACGTGAAGAAGAGGAAAAGGCCAGTAAAAAAGAATGAATAGTCAGTGAATTTACAATCCTTAGTAAAGAGAGATAAAATCTGTCAGACACTAATTAAAAAATTAAAAGGGTATTAAAGCCATAGAGAGATGTGAATGGACAATGAAGGTCTATGAACATTAGTCTTACGTGGCAAACACAATTAATAAAGAAGTGAGGGTGTAAATAGTAACTTTATTTTTTATTTCTCACAACTTCTTAGTGAATTGGGCTTCAATCAGAATATTTTTCTTATTTTTATCAAACTCGATCAGAACCTTTTTTATAAATGAACCTCCCTGTTAAATTGAGTTCACTTAATTTTTCTCTTCAATTTATTTTAAGATAGACCTAACACCTTTTTTTGTTGTTTCATTATTTTTTCTAAAATTTTATTTCATCCTTTTTTTTTATTATTTAATCCAACTCTATTTATAAAGTCAAAGCTCTTTTTTATTATTTATCTTAAATGTAAAAAAAAAACTAAATAACACATTTTACAAAGTTTTATTTTCTTCTTTTTATTATTTTATTTTATCTCTTTTTTTTCTTTTTTATTTGCAAAAATAATTTTATTTGCCCGAACGAAATTGGGTGTTGACAAAATCCAAAAAAATTCAGCAGAAGACGATGCCTTTAGTGCTGGAACAAACAATAAACCACTTTACGAGACCACAATGAAATTAATTTGGGACCAAATAAACTATTAATCCAGAATTAGACTTTCCATCATCAACATTAGAAGCCTAAACAGCATCACAAAATGCAGTAGTAGAGAGAGGCTTAGAAGTATAAGTTGGTTGTATATAAAGACCATACGAAATTGTGCCCTTTAGATACCTTAAATTCTTTTAACAATAGTCTAATGAGCTTCCAGTAGATTGGACAAAAACTAACAAACTTTATTAACATCATAACTAATTTATGGTCTGGTAAGAGTAGCATATTGTAATGCTTCAACGAATGATCTATAGAGAGTAGGATTTGAAAATATATCTGATCCAGTCTTGGAAAGCTTACAAGAAGCAACCATAGGAGAGGAAACAAATTAAGCTTCAATCATCTTTTTCTTATAAAAAAGATCACGAATATACTTGCTTTGAGTCATCATTAAGGAGTTGTTTGGCCAATACTGAATCTCTATTCCTAGAACATAGTTTAGTTTGCCCAATTGTTTAAGACAGAAGGTAGGATTCAAGCTAGAGGATATTTGTTTAACAATAGACAAAGATGTGTCTGTAATAATAATGTCATCAACATATACCGATATGTATACAATTTGATGATTATGTTGATAGACAAATAGAGAATGATCAACCTTGCTTGAACTAAACCCAAGCTGTAAAAAGGTAGTTTTAAGCTTGTCAAACCACTATCTAGGTGCATGTTTAATACCATAGATAGCTTTATTAAGCCTGCAAACCCGAGTTTTTTCAGTAACCTTAAACCCTGGAGGTTGTGTCATATAGACAGTTTCATCAAGGTTCTTGTGCAAAAGAATTTGTCAACATGCATTGGGCACATCAAGTGCAGTTGTGGAACGAATTTGAGTAGCTGGAAGATTAATCTAGGCATTTAATTTGGAACTAGGGTTGTGTTAACACCAAATTTCATTTGGGCAAATAAAATTATTTTAAAATTAAAAAAATAAGAAAATTACAAAATAAAACACGTGTGTTATCATGTTTTGTCATTCAAGATAAATAAATAAAAATAGAAAAGTTTTTGTTTCATTTTATTTTATGAATAAAGTTTTAAAATAAAATTCATAAAAAAAGAAGTGTGTTAAAAAAGAAAAATAAAAATTGTTAAAAAATAAAGTAAATTAGTTTGCTGAGACCCGGTCCATTAGAAGTGTGTTAAAAAAGAAAAATAAAAATTGTTATTTGTACCCCTCCATTAAAGTGTTGTCATGTCACATTGTCTATCTCTTTATGCATGCTTTCTGAGGCCATTAATTACATGAAAATTAATTGAAATTAAATTAAAAAAATAGAAAGGTTAGAAATTTGAATAGTTGAAATGATTATTATTCTGCGCAAATAATTCTACTTAATAGTGATTAAATGCTGGTTATTTTCAATTAAAAGTTGATTGTCTAATAATTTGTGTATTTTCTTTTTGAACTATTATGCTCATTTAATTTTCTGACCCCTTTTATTTTTCAAGTTGCTCTTAATAAAATTAATAAAATAATAAAAAAAGGTAGAAAAAAAGAAAATTCAGTTTTTATCTTATCTATTTCATTTTTTTTAGAAATAATAAATAAAAACGAAATAAAAAATAAATAAATAAATGTGTGACACGTTAGCAAATGTGTCCCCACTCATTTGGTTGTTCCACTCTATTGGCAATTATACCAATTATTCTTCATTTATTTTTCACATTCGTTCTAATTATTCTATGGGCAATTACACCCAATTATTCTTCATTTAGGAAATTTGAGCAGTGATTAGTACTCATGCCTCTATCCATAATTGATTACGTACAGGGGTTATCATTCTTTATTTCTGTCACAATAAGAATCTGCCCATTTTGTATTCTAAGTTCATTCTTCCCATTTAATATTTGATTGACAGTTTTGTAAAAATGTAATTAAGTGGAGATAATTAGAAATTAATAGGTTTAAATCTCAATTAAAAAGTGAACATAGTAGTACTAGTATAAAAGGGCATGCACACTCAAGAGAAAGACACGGAAAAAGTAGAGATACTAAAAAGATCCTACATGGTTTGCAGAAATCTGAAGGTTTGAATTACAGAGAAAGAGGGAAAATAAGAGCTTTTGAGGATCTTCAATTGGTATGTTCTGATTACTTGACCCTAATATACTTGATATGTACATGTGATTGCTTTGTTTGCCTTTTGAGAGATTATTGTTCATGTCAGAGTCTTAGGAACCTTAAACCCTATCAAAATATTGCATATTTTCAAATAAAAAAATGAGTCGAACAAGAACCTCAAACCCTATCAAAACTCATCAGAGCACTCAAAAGAAACCATAAACCTTCTCAAAATCCTTCCTAATAAAAGACAAAGCTAATTTGTGTGTTGGGTTCTTGAGTCCCAGTATTCGTTCTCTGCATCATAATATTATTAGTTGCATCTAATTTTTTCTTTATTATTTTTGTTTCTTTGTTTTCTTTACAAATAAATAAATAAATAATGTTTTATTTCAAATAAATTTGTGAAAATATTGAAAAGAAAATATAAAACATTTCCAAATTTCCAAGAAAAAAAATATAAATGTTTTCTAAAAATTAATAAAATATCAAATTTTTGACAATTAGAAAAAAATATAAAACATTTACATATTTTCAAGAAAAAATATAAAATGTTTTCGAAAATTTAATAAAATAACAATTTTTCAAAAATTAAAAAAATATAAAATATTTTCCAAAAATTAATAAAATATCAAATTTTCGAAACTAAAAAAAAGTAAAATAGTTTTCAAAATAAAAATATACAAAACAGTTTTCAATATAAAAAAATATAAAACAATTTTCAAAAATAAAAAAATGTAAAATAATTCTCAAAAATAAAAGATAAAATATTTTTCAAAAATAAAAGAAAAATATAAAAATTTCAAAAAATTAAAAAATATCAAACATCACCCTACAAATTAGCAAATTAGAACTACATAAACCATGATTTTTCTATGTCAAAATACGCAAGACCTATGAAGCTCAGACAAGGGAAGAATGACCCGCTTTCCAGCGTTTGACACTTCTCCGACAAGGACACGTGACAGAGGCGAGAACAACACCATGTCGAACACTCACTCCTCCGTTGAACACGGTCAACCGATTAGACATGTTCCTTAGACATAGTCAACCTTACTAGACATGTTTCTTCTGCCAACATCATCTTCCACAAAAATCGTAATCTTTAAAATCAAAATAGAATGTTCATGCAAATCAAAACAGATATATTCGAATCACACAAAATATATTTGAATCAAAGAAAATCGTATCAGATATTTTTATTCCTTAAAAATATCTTTAAAATCCTTATAAATATATTAGTTAAACTAATCAAATCAAAAATAAAATAAGACAAAATTTGGATATGTAGAGAAGACGAAATCTCACTCTGTTGAGAAGAAGAAATCTCAATACTCTGTGGAGAAAACATCTCTCATTCACTTCTCTATGGAGAAAACTCTCTCTCTTTCATTGAGAGACGTTGTCTCACTATTATCTTCAAAAAAGTTGTGTTGTTGTGCTCATTAGGGAAGGAGATAGTGGGAAACTTTGAAGAATAAGAAGAAGAGACAAAGGGAAACATTGAAGAAGAAGAAAGAACCCTCTTTGATTTTTCTAGAACTGAGAAAAAAGTAAGTTTGTACTTTATTAATTTTTAAAAGGAGAAGTTTCGCTTCATATTCTTTTTATATGTTTTATTATTTAATTTGTTATATTACTTATAATTTAATATTTTATTTATATAATTAGGATTAATAATAATTTATATTAATAATTATATTTTATTTACATTTATAATTTGATTTATATAAGTTTGTAGTTTATATATTTTATCATGTCAGGTTTTAAAATTAATATATTTTATTTACATTTAAAATTTGAATAATACTTTTTATTTATTTTATATTTTTTATTTATATTTACATATACCATATTATATAATTATATTGTAATTTACATTCTTTTGCAATTTGACTATTATTTATTTTTTTATTTTAAAATTATAAACATAAAATTTGCAAATAATAAGTATATTTATAAAATTTTATTATATAATACTATTTTTTAAAAAAAATTATATTTAAAAATTGAATAGTATTTTTTATTTAATTTATGTTTTTAATTTATATTTAAATATAACATGTTATATAATTATATTATATTATATTATATATTTTTTACAATTTGACTACTATATTTTTATTTTATTTTAAAAATATATAATATACTAATTTACTTTTAATTTTTCACATGTTTTACTTATTATATTTATAAATTATTTTTTATTAGATAAATTTATTTCATTTTTGTATGTATGTAAATTTTTTATATTTATTTTTTGTAGGAAATTAAGATAAATAATCAACCTATTGAAGAAGATGAAACAAAACCTTTATGGAGATATGTTTCAAAATTGAGAAAAACTCTTGGTGGTGGAGAGAATAATATTATCAAATGCAGTTTATGTGATTTTTACACTAGAGTGAGAGCTCATTTATTACAACTTAAGGGAGAAGGAGTTAGAAGTTGTCCAAAGGTAAGTTCGTCAAAACTTGTTGATTTTAAAAAATTAGATAATGAAGCAACATTGAAAATAGAGATTTCAAAGAAAAAAAAAGGTCCCTGTACCACCTGTATCTTGTATCCGATGAAGGAAATCAAACAAATAAGGATTTAAGGAGATTAAAAGGTCCTTTGGAGTCTTCTTTCAATATTCAAGCCAGAGATACTCTTGATTATGAAATTGGGAGGATGTTTTATACTTCAGGTTTATCATTTAATTTAGCAAGTAGTCATTATTATAGGAGTGCATTTTCTTATGCAGCTAATACTTCTAATCTTAGTGGATATGTGTCACTAACATATAATAAATTGAGAGGTTCTTTACTTGCAAAAGAGAGAATTTATGTAGAAAACTTTTTGGAACCTATAAGAAACTCATGGAAACATAAAGGGGTAATAATTGTTAGTGATGGGTGGAGTGATCCTCAAAAAAGGCCACTTATAAATTTTATGGTTGTCACTCATAGTGGTCCAATGTTTTCAAAGTCAATAAATGCATCTGATGAGATAAAAGACAAAGATTTTATTGCTAGACACATGAGAGATGTAGTTATGGAAGTTGAGCCAGATAATATGGTACAAATTATAACTGATAATGCAGTTGTATGTAAGGTCGTGGGTATGCTTATATAATTAGAATTTCCTTCAATTTATTGGACTCCTTGTGTAGTGCACACCTTGAATCTTGCATTGAAAAATATTTGTGCAGCAAAAAATACAGAAAAGAATAGTGTTGCGTATGATCAATGTTTTTGGATCTCACAAATTTATGATGATGATACATTTATTACAAATTTTATTGTTGGGCATTCTATGAGAATATCAATGTTTAATAGGTTCAACTCATTAAAGTTGTTTTCTATTGCTCCAACAAGATTTGCTTCAACTATAGTCATGGTAAAAAGGTTTACAAGTTTGAAAAAAGGACTTCAAGAGATGGTTATTAGTGATGAATGGTCCTCTTACAAAGAAGATGATGTGGCTAAGGCACAATCAGTGAAAGAATTTTTATTGGATGATAATTGGTGGATGAAGGTTGATTACGTACTCGCTTTTACTGCCCATATTTATGATGTTCTTAGAAAAACAGATATAGATATGACTACTCTTCACTTAGTATATGAAATGTGGGATTCAATGATTGAAAAGGTGAGAAAGGTCATATTTGAACATGAAAGAAAGACAGAAGTTTAACATTCATCATTTTTTGAGGTAGTAAACTCAATATTAATTTATCGTTGGACCAAGAGTAGCTTATCTCTATATTATCTTGCTCATTCTTTAAATCTAAGGTAAATGTTAAATTATTTTATGATTATTTTTGTTGTGTTTATCTTATTTATAACACTATAAATTTATAATATTATGTTAATTTATTTATTTTTATATTTATAATGTTGTAGATATTATAGTCGTGAATGGTTAAGTGAAGATTCACAAAGACTTGCTCCACATCAGGATGGCGAACTTACTCATGAGAGGAAGACATGTTTTATAAGGTACTTTGATGATCCAGATGTAAGGAGACAAGTCAATATAAAATTTGCAAACTTTTCAAATAAAAGTGAAGAATTTCACGATATTGACTCTTTAAGAGATAGAGGTAAAATGGATGCAAATACATGGTGGACTGTTCATAGAGCTCGTGCACCAATACTTCAGAAAATAGCTCTTAAGCTACTTGGACAACCATATTCTTCTTCTTCTTGTGAAAGGAATTGAACCTACTGTTTTATACATTCTTTGAAAAGAAATAAGATGACACCTAAAAGGGAAGAAGATCTAGTTTATGTCTATAGTAATCTTTGCCTTCTCTCAAGAAACTCCTCAAAATACAAAGAAGATGAAACTAAATTGTCGGATATTGCAGGAGATGACTTATCATTGAATGATAATGGAATTCTTGAAACTATCAGCTTATCTCTTGATAAACCAGAATTAGAAGGTGTATTTTTCAATGAAGATGAAATGTAAAAGTTATATCTTTTGTTAGACTTTTATAAATAAATTAACTATATAAATAAATTTTAATAAATTCATATATATATATATATATATATATATACATATATATATTGACGTGTCCCCCTTGTCCATTAATTTTCAATTTAGTCATATCTCTATGTCCGTGTCCGTGTTGTATCCATGTCTGTGTTCGTATCCGGGCTTCATACCGCAGGACCAAGGTCAATCCTTGTCAGACCCAAAAAATAAAATAAATATGTTTTTTTATCTTATTTTTACTTATTATTTTTATTTACATCTTTGTTTATTTTAATTATTATTTATTTATATTGTGTTTATTTTAATTTATTAGCATTATTATTTTTATTTGCATTTTTGTTTATTTTAATTATTATTTATTTGTATTGCGTTTATTTTAATTTATTAACATTATTATTTTTATTTGCATCTTTTTTATTTTAATTATTATTTGTTTGTATTGTGTTTATTTTAATTTATTAGCATTTTTTCCTTGTCTATTTGCATTTTTTATTAATATTTGTTTATTATTTTATTTATTTACTCTTATTTGTTTTTATATTATTATTGTCATTATTTTTGGGAAAAATAATATTTGGTAAAACCACACTCTTTTTCTTATGTGATTAAAGGTACCGTCTTAAGACAGGCATTATGGGGGTGCTAATACCTTCTCCACGTGTAACCGACTCCTGAATCCTAACTTTGGTTTGCAGACTATTTCATTTTTTGTTTTTCTATGATTTTTCAATAATAAACTATAGTGGTGACTCCAATTCCCAATCTCTATTCAGATATTTTTAAATTAATTTTTTGATCGCCCGTCGTGATCCCGGTTGTGACAAGTTGGATTGCGTAGTTGAAAACTAAAGAGGTTGATTCGTTGTAGGATCATATAAGACTAGAGAGTGGATGATAGTCAGAATCTCCACGGTAAATACAAATGTTGGCAGTATGACTATATTTGAGATAGATTTGACACTGAAAATTAGCAAACCTACCACTATAACCTTGACTGCTGGGACTGTGACCACCTCAATCATTGAAGGAATGACCAAAGTTTCCACAAAAGTTATTGGTACGAACTTGCAATTTTGTATCCGCAGGTATGCCTGAGAGTAATTAATTGAGGGAAATATTTTCGTTTGAAAACGATTAGTACAAGATTCATGAGCAAGAAGGAGTGTCTCAACCTCCGTGATTAGAGATGTTTCAAATTTATTTTCAATAACACAAATAACAGGGGCATAGTCTTATGGAAGACCTTCAAGAATAGCATCCACATGTTCATTGGGTTTGACTGGACAATCGATCCAGCCAGTTCATCTACAATAGTCTTGATTTGTCCTAAGAACTCTCGCATAGACTTGTTATCATGGGATTGGGCATAAAGATCAGTGCGCAACTGTCTTTCTCTAGCTTTGGCTTGGGTAAAGAAATAATCATGTATGTGTTCTCAAACCTGGTACGAGTGAATGACTCTAGGAACTCAAGACAAGATAGTCTTAGAAAAACTTGATTGGAGACAAGAGAGTAAGATTTGATCTTCTCATTCTTCATATGTTGGATTAACAGTTCCAGAAAGACGATCATCTTTAGTTAAAAAATTCGAAGGAATCATAGGATTAACAACAAACCTGTGAAGTTTATGAGATTGTATACAAGTTTAACTTGTTGCTTCCGAAAAAGTAATTAGAATCATCAAGTTTCTCACCTATAAAATTTAGAAAAACCTAAAAAATAAATTGGAGGGAATTTTTATTGGTCATTGCGGATGCGTCATTAGCTCTTGATATTATATTAGAATTTAATATGTAAGAGAAAGAGAGAACATATATAAAAAAAAAAAAAAAGAGACTCAATATTATTGTAGTTGTTAACTCTTTTTGTATGAAGAATATGAACCAATATATGTAAACTTTGAAGTACATCTACATTTGAATGAAGATCAAGCTCATGATCCAACAAAAAAAAACAGAACAAATATAAAACAATCATTCAGTTAAAACAACTAACTGAATTCAGTTAAAAACAAATACCTAAATGTTTACATTGAATATATACATACTAATATTCCTATATGCACTGATTCTGTGATGACATTAGTGTAATTGGTCTTCGCAATATAGTATAATTAATATTGTTTATGAGGTATGTATGTTCTACCACTTGATAGGATGCTTGAATATATATTCTCCAAACCCATAAAATCATAGACTCAATCTGTACCCAATCCTTATTACTAAATCCTTCAACCCCATTAACCCAATGAGCTATGAAGCTTGGACACGGCGGTTAATGGTCGCTTCCCCGCGTCCGACGCGCTGCCGACACGGACACAAGACAGAAGCATGTACGACACCGCGTCGGACGCAGCTTTCTAGGCCGGATATGGCCCTTGTTACCAGACACGCATAGAGGATACGGTGATTGGGTGAAGAAGCGGAAAAAAACACGAACGCCCCTACTCGTATATGTGGAGGGACAAATTGAGAAAGAAAACAAGAAAGAAGAAAGACGAAGGGGCAGCCGTGGAGCGAGAACGAGAAAGAAAGAAGAAGGGATAGGGCAACTGAAAAAGAAAGAAGAAGATGGGGCGGGGTTGCGTCTTCTTCACACTGACTTTTCATATTTTTTAATTATTTTTTATAATTAAATTATATTATAATATTAAAATAATACTATAATATAATATATATATTTTAAACTTTTTTATAAATATTATTAATATAATAATTTATATTAAATTATATTAATAATTATATTAAAAATATATTAAATTATATTAAAGATATATTACTAATTATATTAAAGATATATTACTAATTATATTAAAAATATATTAATAATATGTTAAAAATATATTAAATTATATTAAAAATATATTAAATTATATTAAAAGTATATTACTAATTATATTAAAAATATATTATTAATCATATTAAAAATATATTGAATTATGAATATATATCATCGTGTTCCCGAGTCTTATTATTTTTAATTTAGCCGTATCTGCATGTCCATATCGTATCCGTACTCGTGTTCTTATTTGAGCTTCATAGCCAATGAGTCATAAACTTAAACTTTATACTTCGAACATTCATCTCATTGCAATACACATGTTAGGACAAACCACTACAGCTTCTAGCTTCTAGTTATTAAAATATGGTTAATAGTTTGTGTTAGTAGTATCAAAAGACGTTGATATTATCTTCTTGAATCATGCAATTAAAATATGGTTAATAGTTTTAGTGTTAGTAGTATCAAAAGACGTTGATATTATCTTCTTGAATCATGCAATGAGGCACCGTGTTATGGAAACAAGGTGCAAGGGCTTAGAGGAAATAAGAAAAACCGTATAGAGTATTTGGATTAACAAGGTCAATGTCTAAAGGCAATATTGGTATGTGATTCCATGGTTATTAAACTCTTAAATTAATTCTCAAACTCTTAAGATTTTAGATGGGTAAAACAAATTAACTTTCAATCAAACTTTTTGTCTGTAAACACATCTAAATTTATTATTCATGTAAACTTTTTAGTCAAAGAATTTAACGAATTTGTTAGTTCCCCCATCAATCCAATAGTAACTTGTTTTTTTTACTATGATTCAAATATTTAAAGAAATTAAATAATTTTTAAAAGTTTTTACTTAATAACTTATTCCTTTTAGATTTATATATAATTTGGCCATTTATATAGTTTGATTTTATTTAGTACTAACTAATTATTCTATTTCATTAATATGACTTGTTATTTTACTTTATTGTGAAACTTAATATTAATTTTTCTTTATTAAGAAACTTTTTTCGTTCAACTCTACAAGTTGAATTTACCTAAAAAAACTTTTGAGTTTTACATCCTTTCTACGTTAGGAAGCACGACAGACACACAAGTAGGAAAGAATGTAGTGCTTTAAAACACACAACACCTTTGAAACAAGTACGAATGCATTAAGTGTTTTTCAAACCCCGACAAACAACAGTAGCAAAAAACATCAATCGATAAAAAGAGAGAAAAGAGGCTCCTAATTTCCTAATTAAGCTTCATCAATGATTGGACCAGCAGCAAGAATCTCTTCTGTGAGGTTGTTGTTCTCTCCAATCTGGTAGTTGGTGAATGTTTCAAAATTGTTCTTGAACAATCTAGCCAGCTTCAGCAGTGTCTCCTTGTAGGCTTGTTTGTCTGACCACTGAAATCAAACAAAATTTCCAATAGATGTTGAAGGACTTGGAAAACGGAAAAGTAGTGGTAATGATTGAAAATTTTAGGACCACTAACCGTGTTCTCAGGATCTAGAATTTCTGAGGGCACTCCATCCACTTCAGTGGGGATCTCAAGTCCAAATATCTGAGTCTTCTTGTACTCCGCATTCAAGAGATTTCCAGAGTGAATGGCATCAATAATTTTTCTTGTATAAGATAGTTTAATTCGACTTCCACTGCCATAGCTGCAGTTTTGCACAACCAAAAACAAAGCTAATGTTATTTCAAATGAAAGTGGTTTTTGGAAAGAGTGTGAAAGTGTGTTATTAACACTATTTTTCAATTTTATTAGTACTAAGCGCTTACCTTCCACCAGACCATCCTGTGTTAACAAGCCATGCAGTTGCACCATGGTTCTGCATCTTTTCAGCAAGCATGGCTGCATACTTGGTTGGGTGTAGCATTATGAATGCTGCTCCAAAGCAAGCAGAAAATGTTGCCTGTGGCTCCTTTATACCCTCCTCTGTGCCAGCAACCTTTAGTCCTCATAAAGAGAAGAGCCATTCAGAGATAGAGTGTTTAAGTTACTTAGACATTACCAGTGCTTAAGTTACTCAGACATTACCAGAGCTGTGTATCCACTGATGAAGTGGTACATGGTCTGTGACAGGCTTAGCTTACTCACAGGTGGAAGCACACCAAATGCATCACACGCCAAAAGAATCACATTCTTCGGGTGAGGACCAACACATGGTAACTTCACATTTGGAATGTACTCGATTGGATAAGCTGCACGAGTGTTTTCTGCAACATGAAAAAAACAGTGTTATATTTATCTAGCTATCCACAAGGTCTATTGCAATTGATTTCTAATCAGTATAAGGCACTTGTGCATCATGTTCTTATGCTCCACATGTTCCTGTAATTTAGTCCACCTTATTGTTTATTGTCTAAATAAAGTTCAAATCAAACTAACTAGTCTGCAAATAGAGGTTTGATTTGTTAAATTCCATCCTTATCCATACATATTAGTAGTTTAATCTTTTATTTGTAGGAGTTGACCTCAAATATTGGAATTGTGTTACGAGTCAGTGACATCTTTCAAGAACACATTAAGTCAACCATTAATTAGATATGACCAAGTCACAACTAAGTCGTCATACAAACCAAGTCACTACTTACCTGTAACTGATCTGTCAGCATAATCAACTTCACGAACATGCTCATCAAAAACAACATTCTCCAAAACTGACAACCAAATCAATAAAAATGTGTCAAAATTCGTGAAGTCAAATATGAAGAGATGTTAAACTGGCCTAAGATTAATAAAAGGTAATACCTGTGCCAAATTTGATCGCGTTCCAGATGTCAGGCTCGTTCTCCCTAGAGAGATCAATGCATTTGGCGTAGCAACCCCCTTCAATGTTTGAGACACCTCTCTCACTCCAACAGTGTTCATCATCTCCAATTAAAAACCTATTATGATCCGTGGACAGAGTGGTCTTTCCAGTACCTAATATTATATAAAAGACGGTCCATTAATTAGTGCTGCAAAATGGAAGAGGATACAACCCTTAAATCAAATCCATGTCTAAGAATATATGGCCACCGAGAGGGAGTACAAGGAAAGTGACATATCCTAAGCCAGCATTTTACATGCACGTTCCTATGGAGAATGGACCCTTTTGGTGCAAGCACTTTTCTAATCACATTTCTTTTAATTTAGTTGAAATGCTGCAACAGTATAAAAGGATTTCATAATGTGGTCTGTCAAATACAATAAAATCATTTTTTTTTTAGTTAGTTAAATGCAAGAAAATCTTCACACTAACCGTATATGAAAGTTCTATGTAACAAGATTCATAAATTTCAAATAAAGAATCTGATACTAACACTTATTTCATGATCCACAAAAGTTATACCTGAGAGTCCAAAAAAGAGAGCAACATCCCCAGCTTTTCCCATGTTGCAGCCAGAGTGTAGGGAAAGGATTTGGCGCTTAGGCATGAGATAGTGCATGACACTAAAGAGACCCTTCTTCATTTCCCCAGCATACTGTGTTCCAAGGATGACCATTTCCTTCCTTGCAAGATTAAGATCAATGCTGGTGGAGGATGTCATGTAATGAGTGTAACGATTGCAAGGAAACTGCCCAGCATTGTATATAGTGAAATCCGGTGTGCCAAAGTTCTCTAGCTCGTCAGGAGTTGGTCGAATGCACCTGCATGTCAAGTAAGCTATATTGAACACATTTTTGCAGATTCACTTCACTGAGAAGGTTTGTGCATCTTCAATACATATTTTGGATATGATTAAATTAGTACTGTTAGTGTTAAGATACTTAAAAATGTTATCCACTTATTTGCACCTGCATCTTTCTCACATCACTTACTTTTCATATTAAAACAAGTACCCTAATTTTTAATATATATTTTATGGTTGATTCCTTAAAAATTGGCTTGTGATTGTGGTTGACAAAATAAAAATATAGAATAAAAAGGTCGGTGTGATGGTATAGTGTTGTTCTTTTGCTTATACACTTACATGTTATGCATAAACAAGGAATGGTAAGCTCTGGCTGAGACAATCCTGACTTTGATTCTGTTCTCTGGGTCCCAGTTCAGGAATTGGTCATTCACGAAGACCTGAAAATTACGACCTTTTACAATACTATCGATTGCCTTCCATACTTGGATAAGATAATTTCAAATTCAGATATAAATTATAATATATACGCAATGAGTGGAAATTCAGATATAAATTTTCTACATGCTTAGACATTGCTTGGAATTTTTAAAGGCTGTGACACCTTCTGGGAAATGAGATAAAAACGGTAAAGTATAAAATTAGAGATGTTTAAAAGTCATAATTCATTTATAAAAAAGCTAACTTTCCCTTTTAACAAATGACAACAGGTTCCATTCCTAGTCATCACCACCTCAAATAGATTGTATAATAAACCCACAAGATAAGACCAATTGCAGTGATAATTTATTTTCTTTTTATAACAGTTATTTTTGCATTTCAGACAGAAAAGGGGATAAAAAAGAAAAGAGAAGAGAAATGACCTTGTCCAAAGAGTTCAAATAATCCACTGCTCTTTCCCTGTTCACCATGAAACTGTGCTCGTCCATCTCAATGTTAGGGGAACCCCTTCAAAGTACAATAATACAAACATAAATCAGATTACAAAATAAACACTTCAAAATGTTTAGCACCATTTGTAGTGTACATCTATATGTAATGTGATGAACAATACTTACTTTCCCCACCAAAGCTCTTTCTCAGTAACATCGTCCTTCACCACACGCTTGTCTCTGGGACACCGACCCGTCTTGGCCCCAGAAAGCGTAGCCAATGCCCCAGTCGAAGTGATGAACGATCCTTTCTCATACTTTATCGCTTGTTCATAAAGTTCTGTTCCAAATTAAATTAATCACAACTCATATTTCATTATATTCTTTACCATTTTGTCAGACATAATGAAATTTATTCAGATTACTCAACTCATTATTTTTAATTAGTAATGAAATGTTTGTATTTCAGTTATAATAAGCATATGCTAACACCACCAAGAGGCCATTGCCATTGACCAATTCATCTTGTCAAATATACACAAGATGTGATGCTGAACTCGTTTTCGTACACCACAGTACAAAATGATGTAATACCAATCTGTATCATATTCATTTGTGAATAAAAACACACACAAGTAAGATATTATTATGATTCATAAACCACACAGTCAAAACGTACAGAAAGAAACTTGTCTTATGAGAAGCTTTAAGGGTCATTTTATTAAAGTGTAACACTTATCAAAACCTCTTTCCCTGAAGGGAAGGCAGGTTTGAAAGGATTTATGCAGTACTTGTTTAAGTTTATCTCTCACAACAGAAAAAATACTACAAGCATACCGAAGAATCTGTATAAATGGAATCCTAATTCTCTTTCAATCATAAAAAGGAAAAGTATATGTTGAATAAGACAATAAGCATTAAATAGAAGAAAGAAAACCTGCGGGGGAGAGGTTATAAAGGACATGGGTGAACTTCAAGGAACTGTCGCTGACAGCAATGGTGGGTGTGGTGGGTGCGACTGCAGGACGTTGTTGGGGAACATGTGAAAGCCTTGACCCTTCAAATCTTCTTGTTGCTGGATCACCCCTCACCACCCTAGGTCCACTTCCTCTTGTTAGGGACGCCAAAGATGCACTGCATGCATGCATGCATGCATGGGAAATCATTAGCATCATATATACCAGTCACAAGCCAATAATATGTAGCCACGTATAAACATTACCTGATGGACTCTAGCTGCAGTTTGCTGCGTTCTTCCTCAGAAAGACTTAAGGCACTGGTTGGCGTAGACCCCCTGGGAGTGGTTGGTGCGGACTTCTTCCTCTGCAACGAGTGAAGCTCATCAATGGTTTGAACCCTCACTGTTGGAAAATCACCTTCTTCGTCATCGTGATTCCCAACCTTTGCAGGCCCGTTCGAGTTTCCAACGTTCGTAGGCATCTTCCTCTGTTCAAAACAAAACTTCTCTTATGCTTTCTTATAAAACCTCATAACATACGTAACAGTGCACGCAGAATATACATACCTGACTGAAACAAAGAGAGTGGTTGCGTGAAAGAGCGAAATGGAGAAGAAGGATGTTGTGGTGATGATGAGAAATGTGTTGTTAAGTGTGGCTTTTAAAGCGTACGGCGTGGTCAATCATCCACGTGTAAATGAGATAAACGTGGTTTGATCATGTCTCTAGGGTCAAGCTAGAACAATTCCAAATCTCATGATACGTAGAATAGGACACACATCTATTACAAATCATCTTCTGCTTCTCATCTCCACCCTAACGTGCTTCCACATCATTCACATAAGCTATTTTGGTTGTAGCGAAAAGTCATATTCCTATACTTTCACACCCTTTCTTTTTCTTACACATACATCACAACTCTTATTACTGTTACTTTAATAATTTTTTTACAATATTTAATTACAAACATACCTTCTGTTATATTTTTTTTTTATTATTAAAACAGTAAAATATTTGACTTTTTTCATTTTGGTATAATTTTATATAAAAAATTTTAAAATAGGTAATTTTCTTTCTCTCACGATGAGAAAATCGTGTATCTAAAAAAAAATAGTATCATTACAAGATTTTATTTAACACAAAAGAAATCAAAATAGTATTATTATTATACGATTTTATTTAATAAAGAATAAAATTATAAGGTGAGACAATTTTAATATAAATAATTATTGAAATAATGTGACATCAACCCGTTTTAGATTCTAATTTTAATGAATTAAATTATATTAATGTTGACATGATTTTAATTTAATTTTAAATATACTGAAATCATGTTAATATGGTATGATTTTATCATTTACATTAAAATTTTGTTATCATAAAATGATTTTTTTAGTGAAATCCTTTTATAACATGACACAATTTAACTATTGCGAGAATAACAAAAAAAATTACCCATTCTAAAGATTTTCCTAAAAAAATACTTTAAAATGAAAAAAAAAAAAAAAGTGGAAATAATAATATAAAATTTTAATAATAAAAAAAAAAATTTTATTTCTTTTTTATTAATAAAAATTTTTTT
>Ga0099824_1005737_pt1 | contig 17376 bp, 9 predicted proteins | sample SiratrowhiteBW_FD_76837 | JGI IMG/M metagenome (GOLD analysis project Ga0099824, IMG submission 76837) | Root nodule microbial communities of legume samples collected from California, USA - Siratro white BW | ecosystem: Host-associated > Plants > Roots > Nodule | place: USA: California... | reverse complement strand
TATATATATATTATAATTTAACCTTATTCCTAGTCGATGAAAAATCTTTAACATTCTTCTATTGGGTATTGGGTATTTGTCACATTAGAAGAAAGCATATCTTGATGATGACATGGATGCAGAAGAAGTCTACCTACGCAATCCCACCAGACCTTGAGTTTAGAAACAACAGAAACAAGGTCTGCAAACTTCAAATGATTTTTAAACTGTACCTAACAATAACTTCTTCTTTTTTTCATTTTTCTCCAACCATTATAATTTTCTTAATATTTTTCAATGTATAAAAAATTCAGCATGGGCATCCTCCTTTTTACAGCATGAAAAATGAATATGCAACTCAAAACAACTAAATTTGCTAGACCATTTCCTACGCTTTTTATACAGATTGAAAACCAACGATGGGGTTTACATACTGCTTTCACCTACCCATGTAAGTTTCCCATGCGAGCCCAAGCAAGGAAAGCAGGTCCACCAAAGAAATTATTCAAGTCATCTGAAGTAATGTTAAAATCCTACAATTAGAAGACACTAGTCAAATAACTATTAAAAGAGAATAATAATTAGTTATTCTGATGAGAATAAATGATATCAACAAGATTCAAGCAATGCATCTAAATTTTTGTAGGCAATCAGGTAAAGATTCCAATAATTACATAGTGTTACTAGTCATGTGTATCTCAATGTGACCATGTTTTCCCACACTGCTTCATATAATTCCTATATGTTATATAGCCTGTCTAATCCCTCCTTAACAACAACAATAATAGTAATAATAGTAAGTAGGAAAAACATTGATAGTAAAGGAAGAAAGCAGTCCAGGAGTAGAGCAACGTAAAGAAGCTAAGAGTACCACTTTACCCCGGACATGCGATGTTGATAAGCATTGCTCTTGAAACTTCTAGAATCTTATCACATAATATTTACTGAAATGATTTTATCCAGGCCTCCCAAAGCGTTTGGGTTATCAGAATTTTTCTTTTATGTTAGGTTTAGGTAAGCAAAAAGAGTTTCTACTACATAAGGTGCAGAAGTCCATTATAACACTATACTATTCATCTATTTTTTGTCCAGTTTTATCATTTTCAACAACATATGCTTAAGGACATACCAAATAAACATCCGTGCTCCTTAATTCATCTAAACTTAAGCACAATATTGCATAGTCAATCATTGTAACAAAACCCAAATGAAAACAAGCTACAAACCATACTTGATTCAAAGCAGCAAAAGTTCGAATAAGAGCTTGGGAAACAAAGCAACAAAAGGTAAAATAATGGTGAAAAAACTTGCATTTTGAAAAGTAATACCACTAATAATAACTTGAATAAAAAGCTGAATTTATAATACCATGTATCTAGCTGCAAAATGATTTAATGTGTAAATAATATCTGATAGGGAAAAAAGCTTTATATAGCATCTTTGGCTCAGTTAATACCCTCAAACTAAGGGGTTCATTTTTCTTAAACCCAGGTTTATCCAGATATACACAAGCATGTAAATAGCACCTCACCTTAAAAACCTTTTGCCAAATTGTTTCCTGCCCAGTAAATGCCAAGGGTAGGTTCACCCCCTGAAGTGCCATCCAGTCTACCTCTTTTTCCCACCTTTCCCAGTCCCACCAAACATACGAATCTGCAAAGAACCAAGAAGAATATTCAGCTTCTGATCTTTGCTTGTAAAGGCACATTCGGCCTTACCGTTGTGAGGAAATCATGTCAGTTGAAAATCCAATATTTGCTACACATAAATGGATTTATAAGGTAAACATGGAAAGATCAACTCATCCAACTTATCAGTCTTACATTTACCAATCAGAGGAAATATAGGATGGTTATTTGTATGTCTAAGGGAATCTAGCAATACCTTAAAACTTCCTTCTGAATTTTATAAATCTTGATAGGAACTTCCACTGCATTTTTCTTTAGCAGAGATATGTTACACTACCTATCTGATCTTCAGAACGTACCTAATTTTATTTTTTGCAAGTGTTGAAGTATAGTTTTACTCCTTTTTATTTTACTTTCTTGAACAGAAGTAGATTCTCGTTTTCATTCAACCAACTTCTTGAGATATAAATACATGTTGCAATTTAGTTGTAGGTGGGTTGAATTCATTTTCACACAATAACAGAATTTCTTGTCCTGCTCTCTATCTCTTTTTCTCAAACTTCATGTCCTTTTGGAACAACTGACAACAAGATCATCACCCTTTCTTGGAACAAAGTTTTAAACATTGGCACTAGTCAGCTACTGCACTACATCAGTTCAAATTCTCAGAATGGAAATGAGAGAAATGCCTTGTTCCTCAGAAAGTTAATTTTGATACTCACAACTAGAGGTAACAACATTTTGGTAATAATTCCATGGAACAGGGCGTTTAATCTTCAGACCCTCATCTTTCAAACGGGGTAGTGAACCTGGCTCAGGGACTGAAGTTGTCTGAATGCCACCTGTCTTATCCCATGAGACATGAGCACCGCACCAATACTTAAGATACCAATGGAGACCAGATGCAATCTCAACAGCAGTGGTTCCTCTAATGCTGACAAATATACAAATACATGACAGTATCAGATTAACATTAAAGGACAGCAAAACAGATTAAATGTTCATATCCATGACCAGAAGATTACAATGCAAGAAATTTTACCATAGGTAGAACAAATCAAGAAGCACATTAGCATTATAACATGAAAAAATCAACTTTAAATATATGAAACCAAAAGAGAAAGAAGAATCAACTCAAGTTGCAACTTGTAAATAAAAGAAACACAACCATCTCATAATCTTTAAGAAACTTGGAACTCAGGAGGAACAAAAAACAACATTAATCAATCATAATCTTCAGCATAAACTTCTCCTCACATACACAATCTCGGGCTCATTCTGGTTTGACTTATTGTGATTGTTTATCAGAAAACAACTGTCTCCGCCACAGACATCCTGAAAATTGTAAAGGTCAGATTTTCACATTCAATCATAACAAAAAATGAGAGCAAATGCAGACTCTAACAAGTTGGCAGCTAACAAAGAAAAAGAAACAGAACAAGACAAAAGGGTCAAAGTAAAAAGGGCAAAGACCTTAGACACTATTTTGAACTCAAAACTGGACAAATGGGTAGGAAGCAGTCTTTTGAGAAGACCAATGGCTGCAGCTTCTTGCACCGATGAAGGTGCCCTTTTGGAGTCCAAGCGTTGAAGCAAAGGCTCCATGGCTCCATACTTAGACAGTGCCACCGGCAGTGAAGGGATAAGAATCAAAATCAGAAAGAAAAATCCGAACTTCAACATTTTCTCTTCTTCCCACAAAGACAAAGGAAAATGTGTTGATGGTTATGCCATGGTTTTGAGTTTAGACACCCAAATGGGTACTACGTTGACATTGCTCTGCTCTGTGCGTGGATATTGGCGACACGCACAGATATAAACAAAATAGTTCTTCAAATAATAAATGTAAGTACATTCTCTACATCTATATTTGATCTTTATCCATCTAATGTTGTTTTGTTACCTACCATGTTGTTATTATTATTATAATATAATATGATATAATTTTTATTTGAAGAAAAAAACAGATTAAATTACAATGGTAATTAAAATATTAAAAATTCTTATTATATTATTAACTTTACAGATTTCATATAATAAATATATAATTTTAAGAAAAAAAACAACTATTGAAAATTATTTTTCAGAATTTTATTAATATTAAATTATATAATAATATATCATAATTTTTAATTTAACATATTTATCTATAATCTATTACTTATGTAACGTTAATTTGTATTCTTATTTGACCTTTAATCATATTTTTAAATTCAAAAAATAAAATAAATTATTCAAATATTAAAATATAATTGTAATTCATATATTTCAACAGCGCAATATAAATTATCTACTATTTTTTTATAAAGCTACCATTCTTAATTTTATTTTTCTTAAAAAAATACAAAAACACATAATGTCTTTTTTCACTAGTATATATAATTATTGTGGCACGTAAATTTAAATTACATTATTTAATAGAATATTCTAATTAAATAATAATTATTTAAATATTTTTAAGATGTTAATTATAATTTTAAAATCATTTATAAATTTGGTTATAGTATAAAAAGTAGCTATGTAACTACAATATAATTTTATATAATTTAGTTAAGTTTCCATAATTTATGAAATTAAAAGTGAATTTTTAGAAATTAAAAGTGAATTGCAAAATTTAAAAAGCAAGTATTGGACAACAATCTTTATTTTTCTAAGTTTCATGTGTACTGCTAGAAAAATGAAAGGTAAGTGAGAAGACAAAAAAAATTGTATTACAATAAATAATACTGGATCTATCAAACTAATCACACATCTGAAATTTAACCATAGACAATAAGATTTTTGTTGGATTATCAAGGCAAACAAATTAGATAATAAAAATTAAGTAAGAACACATAAACACGGTAAAAACATATTTACACCAATGATAGAATTGATAATTAAACTGTAGAAATAATATAAAGTATGATCATATTTAGTAAATTAAAATTAAATTAAAAGAGTAACCAAGAATTAAGAAAGTTTATGGATCAAATAACGTGTATGGATAAAATTATCAAATTAGGTCAAAACTTGTCAATTGACCCGACTCATCTTAGATTTAAATCAATTGAGTTGAAAAAAAAATACATACTAATTATGACAAAATAAAACATGATCCTTAGATTTTAGCTCACTTGAGTTAAACACATGGTTAGTCAAATTGATATAACTCACTGAATTTAATAAAAAATAATTAAAATTTAGACAAAAGTAAACAGTATAGATAGAAAGTTATTTTAATATTTTGTAATGATGGGTAACGACTTAACACTTACATTTTATATTTTATTTTATGATCATTTATAAAATTAAGAATTAATGAAAATTATTATTTAATTTTATTATCAATTTTCTAGAAAAAAAAAATTATTTTTAAATTAAGTGAATCAAACTACTTAACTTTCAATTCGTTAATCGAACCAACATTTTTAAAACTTTTCAAAAGGTGAGTTGAGTTAACTTAATTTATTAGTAAGTAGACTTAAGGTAAGTTGAACCTAATGGACTAGACTCACTTGATAACTTTATATATAAATATGATACTGGTTTTATATATCTCAATCTCTCGACCAATTTAGACCCTAAAAATTCATAGCCTATTTGATTTTGAAAAGCGAATTCTAAAACTCAAAAAATGTATACCAAAATCATAAATTTGGAAGTCAAAATTTTACATTATTAAATATATCTATATTTCAAAAAATAATATTCTAAATAAAGTTTACATTCTAGACACCTTATTTTAGAAATCAAATTAATTATTATGAAATCTAAAATTTTAATTCCATAATGAGTAATTTAATTTGGATATTAAGATTTTCAATAAAATTTCTTATCAAGAATATCATTTCCAAAATGTAAATTTTTATTCATATAAAAAAATTCTCTTTAAATTACATTTTCTAAAACATACATTACAATTCCAAAAAATAACTCCAAGAATTATTCCTGTTTCTAGAAACACCTTTTGAGATTTCATATTTAAAAACTCCTTCAAGATTTTAATATATGGAAACATTATCCTTCCCATTATAACTAACTAAAAAAAATAATAAATCATTCTTATCTCAAATCATCTCTCTTTTATTCTAAACAGTGTGTTTACCACACTTAATAAAGAAGCTTTCATGATGTTTTTCTTCTTTGTTCTCTACTTGAATATGTAAAAGAATAAAGAAGCTTTACATTGAAAAAAAAAAATGAAGAAGAAAAATCTTCAAGTATGTGGAAGTGTTGAAGAAGGAAATCGAACAGTTGAAGATTAAGAGAATTTGATGAAATAAAACATTAAGATGGAAGATGAAGGAAAAGGTAAAATAATGGAAACAAAGGATATAGAAGATGAAGCATTTGAGGTGGATGTTTAATGGACAAATGAACTACACCAAGGATTTTTTAAAAAAGATTAACCAATTATCAAGAGATTCTTTAATGTTTCTTTAGAAAAAAAAAACTTAAAAAAAAAACTTAAACAATAAGCTGAAAATTTAACAACATTTTATTATTTTAATTAATCTTATTTTACATGTAGTAGACACTTCTATCTATAAGCCAAAACTTCTCAAAAACTCTTAAATGAAAATATGACAAGTAACAACTTGTGAATAGAGAAGATCTTCTTTATTAAGAGAGTGTTATATAACATGTGAAGCAAACTTCCTTAATCCTAAGTTTCAAAACTCATCAAATGACATGTTGCCATGTGACAATCCTCTAAAAATAAACACTCCCTATCAATTCAAGGCATCTAGAGTTTGTATTTTACAAAAAATTATCAAAATTAATTTTTATAAATTCACAAATTATCATAAAAGCTCAAAATTATCAGTATTTTGATATACACTTATGTTTTTTATTCCTCTTGATCTTTTATATGTCTTGTCATGACTCTTGTAATTGAATCTTGCTTGAGCCTTCTTCTATTAAAACCTCTCATAAGAGAAATCTCAATGGCATTCAGCCCCACCATGACCAACCCCTCTTCCATGGAGCTTTGCATTTAAAAAAGTCAAAACATTTTTAATATTTTCAAAATTAATGAGGTGCATGGAGCAAAGACAAATTCTTCCTCCACCCCATATACTTGTTCTGCACCTCCATAACATTTTAAAATCCGAAATTGTCTCTATGAAAATGACCAGAAAAGGTATTGGTTTGTCTAATATAAAAAACACAACAGTGCATTCCTCCACCTTCTACAATGAACCAAAATCATTGACGATGGCATTTTTGAAGGTTTAAAGGATAATTAAATGGTAGAAATGACTTTTCAACTTGTGGAGAGTATTGATCGGCTGCAAGGAACAATAACAAGGTAAGATTTTTGATTTTTCGTGAATTCTGACGTTCTGATAGGTCACCCAGATGAAGCCATTCAGTTTAAAAAATTTTAGAAAATATAAACCAGATAAAGGGAGATTCGATTTATAAATTACAAACTGGATGAAAAAATGAAGGAAGGAGTGGAATCTGGTTTGTATTGTGTAAACCAGACGCCACCCCGTCCGATTTACAATTTACAATTTTTTTCTTTCAAACCAGACGTCACCCTGTCTGATTTACATACTTTTTTAAAGAATGTAAATCGGATAAAGACTATCCGATTATCCATTTTATATGCATTACATCTTCTCCAACACCAATTTATCGTCGACAGCAACCCAATCAACAAATTAAGTATTCTAATCAATAATATCACTCACAAATTGTTAATAAACATCAATAATTGCTTATCTATGACTTGTTTGAAGTTTTAATTAAAAATTTAGACAAAAAAAATCTTCTTCCTCCTTAAAGCCACACACGCAAATCGCTTGAAACGAAGTGGAGAGGATGAATTAGATGTTATGGAGGTGAAGGAGTGAACTAGATGTTATGGAGATGAAGAAGTGCACACCAAGCTTGAAACGAATAGTAGAGAGGATGAATCGGATGTTATGGAGGTGAAGGAGTGAACCAGATGTTATGGAGATGAAGAAGTGCACACCAAGCTTGAAATGGATAGTAGAGAGGATGAATCGGATATTATGGAGGTAAGAAGTAAACCGGACAAGGTTAAAGAATGAAGGGGGTGGAGGGCAATTTTGGTTTTGTAATTTTTTGGTTCTATAATTTTACCTTAAGAGTATAATGGTATTTTTATATGTAGTATAAAGGTGCATGACGAGTATATGGAGGTGGAGGGTGGAGGAAGAGTATATGAAGGTGGAGGAAGAGTATATGGAGTATGTGGAGGTGCACCTCCATATCATCTTCCTGCACCTCCATAGTCTAGGCAAATTTACCATTTAACCCTTTTTAAAGCATTTCATACCCCATAATATCCTCCACCACCCTTCACATCCTTTCTTCCTCAACTTTGCCTGTACCCCGTTCCAACGCCACTGCACCCCATTCGACGTCGGCTGCACCTCTCCCTCCACCTCTACCTCCACTGCCAGTGCTTGTATCCCAGTTTGCCAGTGCAAATCTACATTGAGTGCACCTTGGTTGCTTGGTTGTTGGCTTGGTTCTCAATCATTGTTCTTCATTCACAGTTCGTGAAAACCGTAACCCACAAACTTCAACTTCCATCATTTTGGCACCCTGAATTGAAAGGAAGGTAAGCATCATTGTAAGTTTAATTTTAGATTGTAGAGGTAGTTGTGGTGGATTGGTGGCAGAGGACGGCGGTGGTCGACTTTTTTTTCACTGTCAAACTCTTCTACGATTTGTAGAAACCGTTCTACGATTTGTAGAAACCATAGGTAATTCAAATTTTCTCTTCTGCGGTTTGTACAAACTGTAGAACAGTAGAAATTTTATTCTGTTCTGCGGGTTGTACAAGCCGCAGAAGAAAAAAAAATTCTACTATTCTACGGTTTGTAGAAGCCATAAGCAGTAAAAAAGAAATGCAAATGCTTCTACGGTTTTTACAAACCGTAATGTCTATTACTTTTACGGTTTCTACAAACCGTAGAGTTCTCTTATACACCTATGCTGCACTTACGGTTTGTACAAACCGTAAGCTCTTACGAATATTAAAATAACTACAGTTTGTGTAATCCGTAAGAGGCATAAATCTTGATTTTAAACTTACGGCTTACAAAATCCGTAAATATTAAACTTCTACGGTTTCTACAATCCGTGAAAATCAGAAAAAATGAATAACAGATACCTCGACGAAGACAACAGTGGTTGTTTTTCAACCACAACCACCGACGGCCACCCAAAGTGCCTTCAACCCCCCACTCCAACACCGTAGGAACCTACCACCACCACTGCGACACCTTTCATCCTTGTTCAGAAATGCACTGCACCCCTTCCATGGAAAACCTTCTTTTACAGCAGCAGAGATAATTTTATAATTTACTCATGTCTATTATTGGAATTTTGAAAATTATGAAGGTGCAGGAAGATGATATGGAGGTGCAGAAAGAAGCAGTCCTGGAGCAAAAGTCCTGAACCTTCATGTAATCCATTATTACGAATCAACCCAAGAATAACTCACGGACTCCCAGCCGAGTGATTATTCCTGCACCTCCATAATTTTAATATATTCCCATTTTAGTCTTGAGAAAAAGACGAAAATAGTCCTCATTAATAGTAACTGTGATTTATTTTTTCTTTCACTTTGCGGATTGCACAAACCGTAATACAATTAAAAAATAAATACATTGTGGATTGTACAACCTGCAATTATATTTTCTGCACCTTTTACATTGCGGGTTGTAAAACCCGCAATACAAAAAAAAATTTAGCAATACAAAAAAAAATTTAAATGTATTGTGGGTTGTACAATCCGCAATATATTTTTAGAAAAAAATTTGTATTAACCCGCAATGTATTTATTAATTGTTGTATTGCGGTTTGTGCAACTCGCAAATAAAAAGAATAAATAAATCTCAATTATTATCAATGAAAACTTTTTTCACCTTTTTTCAAGATTAAAATAAGAATATGTTAAAATTATGGAGGTGCAGGAATTCACTATTGAGGTGTAAGAAGAATCACTCCGCCCAGCCCCACCATACCCACGACAACTACATTCAGGCAAACATTGCGGACAAAATTTAGTGGCCTGTGATAAGTATTAATAATTGATAACTTAAGGAGAAAAATTTCATACACTAGCAGGGACAGAAGAGTTTATCTTAGAATAGGAATGTTATTATTTTTGTTAGTGGACAGTGTATATGGCCTTGTTAGTGTAATCCTCCTCTACCACTATATGTAAGATTATTCTCATAAAATTAGGATAATGAATTGATTCCAATTGTCCTTTACCTTCTTCACTATTTTTCAATGTAGTTTGTTTCGTAGTAAAAATAGTAACAGTAGCTTAACATCCTCCGTAATAACCTTTAGGTTTAATAAGCCTTTTCAAGGAAAAAAACTCCTCTCAACCTACTATTGTTTTCCTTCCAAAACCTAACAAAAATTGAAACCCTTCCTCCCATCATGTTAGTGTTGGCTCATGTGGTTGGAGTGGTGGTTTGAGGGAGTTGTTTCTGATTATAAGAATTTGGATCTTGTGGTATAGGATGAACTTTCATTGGATTGTCAAAAAATTTAAAGCCTAATTTTGTAATCTACTCTGTAAGAGTTATAGTTAACTAAACACGTATATAAGGAAGGCTTAAAATAATAAAAGATAAGAATGAGTATCAGACAAAATTTAAAGAAAATTGAGTGTGAATATTTTCCGAGAAATAATGAATTTTGCATTGCCATACAATTTAAATGGATATCATTAACTAGTAAAAAATTAGGATCCACATATCAGCCGTTATTATGCTTACAATGTAATATTGCTTCTTGTTGACTATAATGAACAAACTAATCGTAATTTATACCAATTAAATTAATTAATTTCCTTCAAAAATAAAACCCTTGAGAAACCTAGTAATGAAATGGACTGAAGTAAGGTAACATCTGCGTACTGCGCGAACACTTCACATAGAGGATAGTGCACATTAACCGTGGCAGCATCATGGACTTGAATGACCACATCATGGACTTCAATGAGTCTTGAGACATGTTTAGATAAAACTTTTACATAAACATTCCTAAGAAAAAATAAAATAATTTTTATTGCAAGTTAGTATAAGATAAATAATTTAAAAAAATTCTTTTATATTAATATCTTTTTAAAATTAATTTTTAATTTATGCATTAGTTAACTTTGACTTATTGAAACTTTATTTTTATTTTTTTTAAATTGTTGATGTTAAAATTTATCCGAACATAAATCATCCTCACCTGCAGGATTGTGATGAAGTATGCATGATCTTGAAGGCGACTCTCTAGAGTTGCATAGTGTTACAATATGGCCTCTGGTATCCCAAGCTTGCCACTGAGGTATAATTGTGTAGGAATATCACACTTGTGGATATTCGAGACAGTTTCTGCTTTCGACATTGTTAAAGATCCTGTCAATGCCAGCAATGGCTCTAACAACAGATTCTGGCTCTCGGTTTTTCTTTCTTTTTCCTTCCTCATTTCTTCTAGTAACGCTTTGCTGGTGTCGATACCTGGTTTCAGTACAGTGTCAGGTCTTCCTCGTAGTTATTGCCATTAGAGCTATCTATTATATATGAACAAAAGAAACTTGATATAGTGCCTAACCTGATAGGTATCCACCGTGTACGTAGCCATTAAATCTTTCACTAGTGTGCTCCCCAGTGAAGAAAATGCGACCTACAGGGGCCTGCAATATATCAAGAGACACAAATAATATGAGGGGCGAAATAGTTTATTTACTTTTATGTGGTCTCAAATTTTAACTCACAGAAGCGTAAAAGAAAAGGAACAAATTAGAAAGCCTGACACAACAAAATACAGCTCAGGTTTCTAACCTACAAGGCAAAAACACCATCTATGATGTTCAAAATTTCAAATATTAAATAGAAAGGATAATCTTTGTTGGATTCTGCTTCCATGTCAGCAATGAGCAGTGATACCAGAAAACAAAATAACATCAACTTCATGAATCACAAATAGAAAATTCAAAATGAATAAATTCATTAAAATATGTCATTAATGCGTTTTTACTACGATTTCCAAAGCATTATGGATGTAAATTCTGATAAAAACTTTCTATTTAAAATTTATTAATCAATACCTTTACAAAATGGTTAGTAAATTATGTTAAGAAAGAACTTTAGGTATATAATAACTCCCCAAAAAACCTTTTTTCTTTTGGGGTTCTTGAATGAAACAAAAGAACAAATTATACAAAATTTAAGGCCAAATAAATGAATTTTTTAGTGTCAAAGGAAATATGTTTATCGGGTTAATGGCACTCACAAGTCACTGTAGGATTACTATCTGATTCAGTAACCTCGAGAAACCCGTGAAGAAAAAAACAAAAGAACATAGAAAGACAATGAGAGGCAATAAATTATTAATAGCTAGTTGCAAGCTCCACGTCATCTGTTGTTTTGTTTTTCATGCACGGTAGTGAAGAATACAAAGAAAAGTAAATGTCTAAAAGAGAAAAAGAATATAAAAGACAAATATAATATATATATATATATATATATATAGCATCAATTGATATATTTAAAACAGAATAGATTAAAAAGGGAACTGTGACACATTTACAAAATATATAGAAGTTCAAACTTGAAAAGCAAACCTTAATATTATGAAAAACTTTATGATTGGAAATGATGGGGTAGTTGCTGTAGCTGCCACGCTGAAACCTGTTATTCCACCAGCGAGGAACGAGTATATCAATGGCATCGGGGATGTCGGATCCAAACATATCCCTGAGCACTGCCATAGCTTCTCTCAAGGTCTCTTCATCAGGTTGAGCTTCCACACGTTTTGATTCCCCGTTAGTCAATGTCACGACTAGGATATTGGAGCCAGGATAGGCGTTCTCCATGTGCTGGTCATAATTCAGCAAATCAGCACATAAACTAGAAGATTTGGATGAATGAACTTACAAACTAGACAACTATTCTGATTCAGAATAAGATATGGACAGGTTAGCAAAGAGACTAGACAGTTCAATCCGCAAGGTCATTTAAAAAATATTCTGATTCTGACTTCAATTATTTTCACTTATCATAGAAGTTCAGATCCAAAATCAATGCATCATAGCATAGAATTTTAATATTGACAAGAATAGAACAGATATCGTGTACTAAAGTTCAATAGTGTCCAAATCCTCCATCGTATAATTCAATTTTTGCTATTATAATACTACTATATAGTTTGAAATATGTCATATTATTCTATATGAAAAAGAAATCAATCATAGCCGATGTAGTCCCCAATACGAAACTCATACCCTAAGGGAATACCAACATTAGAAACATCCGTAGAAAGATGATGAGCCATTTAATATTATTTAACAGTCATAAAGGAAAGATATTAATCTCTTTGTTCTCGCTGAGAAGATATAATCAATATGACGGTAATAAGACAAATGGAAATAGCTGAAGCAAAAGTTTATTATCATCTGCACGTAATAAAGGTCAAAATTACAACTTAAAATAAAAGTGAACAAATATACACCTAAGCCCACCTTGCGTAATTCAGGGAAGGGGGAAATATAAGCAAAGCTATTTTTCCATATCAAACAAAAGATTCGTTTTTTTATCAAGCCTATTATGTTGAATTACGACAAGAGTAATAGATGGTGTTGAAATCTAATTGCAAATGAACTCGTTATGAAGTTCAACTGGAGCTTGCTAATGAGATTGATGAAATTCATAGCACTGGGTTTTATGCAAAATCATTGTTTCACAGAACGTGGGGATCCTGGACATTTCAGGGGATTATTATTTTACGAATATTTAATGATTGACCAGAGTGTTTCACCACAGAAAGCGGATAAAAAACAAAAGACATAATTTTGTAGGCCTAATAACAAGTATGATAACATAAGTTATTTCATCGCAAATAGAGATAAACCACAAGTTTAGGGATTAAGATCAACCATGTGACCCACATGCACAACACATAAATTATAACAACAAGGTATTATTTAAATCCTCAGAATGCCACTCGCACTCTATTTTATTTAGTGTACACTCTTCAAATCATATAAAAGTTAGACACGTATGCTCAACCTGCTCCCGAAGGTTAGGTAAGTGGCTATCACGGGAAATTAAATTGATAGCAGATTTTAATTATCTTTGTCATTAAGATAATAAATAATTTCCCACAGAATTTGGCTTATAATAGAGCTGGTTCTTTGCTCACCCTAATTGTAGATGGAAAACACTACAAGCTTTGTCAAGAATAGAAACAAAACAGAAACAGAAAGCAAAAGAGACAACTTAGAAGAAAAAACATTAGGGGAAATGAACTGACAACCATTAATGAAAATTTTAAAAAGACCTGCCAAAATGTGTAGTAGCCTCTCCGCTCGTGAGCATAGATGAAGAATTCCTTTTCGGGTCCACTCGGCCAGAACTTATACGGAAACTTCAGAAAGATTTTAGTGTACACCATCACATCGCATTTCTCGATGGCTTCCAATTTCCATCTCTGTTTCATTATTTTATTCAGCATGGACATATTGAATCAGACAAGAATTAGCTCACAAAGACAAAATTTATAAACTAATAAAAGACAGAACTGAGGGGACGTTTAGACGACTAAAGCCCATCTAAGTAGTATACGGAAAAGGCAAAGTACCTCAATCATAGTTTCCCTTAATAATTTAATTTGATGACCTCACATCACTTGTAATTCTAAGTACACAGTTTGATCAAATACATTACGTGTTCAACATTTAAAGTTAAAAAATATTGAGTCCTTAAGACATCATCAACTCTGACAAATTAAAGTCAGTATCATATGATAGGTATAGAACTCTCAGAAGTTGTAATATACATATATTTTCGGAACTTCATCTTGTGTTGAAGTTGGGAAAGATTATAGTAATAAAGAATCGTCCATATAAAGACTTGGTCTAGCTGTACAACACACAAGATGCTCATAGGTTAGACTTGAGAGGTTTAGGTTAGACTACAATTTTCTAGTACACAGTGCATTAGTCCATCCATAGGCTTCTAAAATCCATATGCATATGCAACAAAGTTAAAATCCACTAACGTTTTCTATGGTATCACCTACCCCACTCAGTTAACTTTAAACCTTTCCTTTCCATTTTTAAAGTAAAGCTCTATTCAGGTTACAGCTAACTGTTCCACATAGCGATTTATTCATGCTAATTAACTATAGTTTGAATTAATTACTTTATTTAATTTGAATGCAATAATTTAGAAACCACTAAAAGATCAAGTACCATCTTTCTAAAGACAACACAAGACTGCGCGCTATTTGAATTCACAACTACATATGCAAGTTGGTGTTCTCTTTCCACGTGTTGACCTAACCAAGAGGTTAATAGACCACCAACCATGAGACTGTGGATGATTCATACCGTGGATCATGCGATCCCTGTTTTCTACGTATGAAGACGCCTCGAAAAACTTCTTCTGGCGTCATCAACCAGAGAGCTCAATTTAATACGAAACTAGCTATCTCTATATTTCTTTACATTCCCAACCAATGTTATTTAAGACTGTGGGGTCACAACCTGTTAAAAGAAGGGAAACTAATACTACTTTAGGGACCCGTATAGACAGAACCACACACTAGAGATTCCATTTCCACCATGTTGGTAGCAAGTAAATGCGTTATTATAGAATAGAATGACCTTGATTCTGAAATTAATGCCCTTAGAAAGATCAATGTGAGATACACAACACGTCCACATATTTTAGGACCAATTACTAAGTTCCACATAATTTTATATTACATATTTACTATATAGTATAACATATTACAACAAAACTACGGATCTGTTTAGATATAAGTTGAAAGTGTTCTTATAGAATTTTTTTCAATAAAGTATAGTTTTTCTTTTTTCATTATAAAAACTCTAAATTAAAAACATTTATAGTTCTATATAGGTATGCATGATTACTCGGGGCTCGCGGGAGTGGAGGCAAAAAGGAAAGGAGAACAGTAGAATAAAGAGTAGACGTACGGGTAAGGGTGGATTGAAGGCGAGTAGGTCGCTTTGGAGAACACCAATGCTAACAGACAGAATCACGTAATTGGCTTCGTAAACGCAACCATCCTCCGTTTTTACCGTAACGCCACTTTTTGAATACTGCAATTCCCGGACAACCTGCACAAATTCATGCAAAAATAAAAAAATAAAATTTCCTTTTCGGCTTAAATTTCTCTATGTTAGTCAACTCTTATATAGTACAAGCAAGTTTAAATGAACTCTATGAGGACCATGACCCACAAAAATCATAAGCAGTCAAAGGGAAAGTAAAACACAATAAAAATCTCATGAGAATCTGAGCGGTCTGCCTTGGAACCAACTAAAAATTGAAGGAATATTTATTTCAAAGGAATCTAGGCAGACTTGGAGCACGGACTGAGTAGCTGTTAAGTTATTGGAGCTTTATGTAATTTACCCTGAACAGCAACAGTCTTAAGTCAGGTCCATTAGTTTCTGATCTTTTGAGCGATTAAGGTATTGCCTAATAAATGGGGATATTGACAAGACTCCCTTCTTCTGTGTTATTATTTGAGATGAAATGACTGATCACCTTAGGTTATTGCGATTGGGTCAATTCAAATAGTGTGGCTGGTAACAGAAATTGGAACTCCCGGGCCAACTAATTTATGAGATGTAAAAAACCTTTAAAAGGATTGAAATAGAAGGTGGCATTATTTGTGGGTCAAACTTTACCTGTAAGTGGAGCTCTCAAAAGATTTCGGCATATTGATGTACGTCGGTAACACTAAAAAAATATGCAGCAGTGGTCAAATACGACCTGAGACCCACCAGCTTAGTGTCTGTTCGAACACTCAAATGATGACCTCAGATTTTTCACGTTAAAAGACAATAAAAAAAATCCTGTAGAACAAACCCAGTGCTTGTCCACCAATTGTTCATACCCCAACCGAACAATGCATACACGAAAGATGTTACAGGACGTAACTTTTGCCATGATTTATACTCTGTTTCTACAACAATGGCACATGCTTCTTAACTTTTAGTGAACGATATTTTTTTTTCAAAACTAGCTTTATAATATTTCAAAATTCCGGCTATTTTCCCCCTAATTTAAATTTCTTTTTCAAAACGTACATGTTAAATTCAACGTCAGATGGAACTCCACTTATTCCAAATTTTTATTCGGTTTATTTTGATCGCATATTATTTCATTCCATAAAGTAATTTTAAATATTGAATAGGTTGAATATTTAAACTGAAAATATCATAACAAATTAATGAGGATAAATATAAAAAATAATTGAAAGCTAAGTAATGATCAATGTTGGGTAATTAACCCTTTTAAGGTTACTAGTTTGAACTTCAGGAGACGTATATACGGTATTTGAAAGAACTTAGTTTCTACTTTCAATATCTTTCCAACGCCTATATTATTTATATTCGTACAAGATTTCTTATCACATAAATTTTGTAAAGAATTTCGCCTTGAATGTGTACTTGACAGTTGACCATGACTCGAAATGACTTTTTATTTTATACTCCACTCCGCATTTTAACCCACCAAAAAATCCAATACTTGAATGACAATAAAAAGGTTTTGGCCAATAATTTCGCGTCTGAAAGCTATTGACATGGCTTTTGATAATAAAAAAACAAGACATTGGACAGTGCTACAAATCACATCCACAATATTTGATTTTCCTTATAAAAATAAAAAAAGAAAATGCTTCACAATTACTTTCATCAAAAAAAAAAAAAAAAAAAAATATATATATATATAATTTTTTTATTTAAAAAAAATTTTTA
>Ga0099824_1005734_pt1 | contig 17378 bp, 7 predicted proteins | sample SiratrowhiteBW_FD_76837 | JGI IMG/M metagenome (GOLD analysis project Ga0099824, IMG submission 76837) | Root nodule microbial communities of legume samples collected from California, USA - Siratro white BW | ecosystem: Host-associated > Plants > Roots > Nodule | place: USA: California... | reverse complement strand
TTTTTTTTTTTTTTTTTTTATTTTACTTTTTTTTTTTTTTTTTTTTTTTTTTTTTTTTTTTATCACTGTGGTGTGAAACTTTTAATGTGCAAAAATCGTTTTTGATTGTCAAATCATGATAAGGCAGTTCTTTTGGGTATTTTAGAAGCTTGTTTTTGTTTTGGGTATTCTGTGCCATTATTTTATTAGATCCTAGTATGTGGCCATTGTTAAAAAAAATTAAAACAAAATTGGCAAATAATCATGTGCAATTTATTCTTCCATCATCACTCTCGCAAGGACTTCCTTTTCCTTTTCATAAAATAACACTGTTTCAAATTTATGAAAATTAAGTTAGGTAGCAACTGATGAGGGTGTTTATTCTTTGGCAGGGGTGAATGGGTAAAATTCAAAAATATAAGGGGTGGATTTAGAAGATTGGTTTTGGAAAGGGAAGGGGTCTTTTGTAATATGCAAATGTCCAAACATAATGGAAGGAGAATTAGGAGGCAATGATGATGACATGTCATCCTCATCTGATTCTTTGGCCCCACAATAGTGAAAGAAAGCTCGATGAATCACCAAAATAATTCAATAAATACAATATATACCATAATTCACACCAAAATGTAATTAAGATTAAGTTTGGTTACACAGCGAATAACGCGTAAGTACTTTCGTACTTTTTCTCCATCAATCTTTCTAATTTTCTGTATTATTTCATGTTATGTAATATATTCTTCACTAAATAGCAATCTTCATCATATTATGAAACATAAATAGAAATAAGAATAAATATGACCGAGTAGACTACGCACGCTTACTTCTTTTCTCTTTTGGTCTCGTAAATTTTGACATTTTATTTATTATTTCAATATTTTTGCAAATGTTTTGCTTAAAGAAAAAAATTAATGCGATATACAAACAATATATATTTTATTAAGTAAATGTGTTGCATCTTTAATTTTTTTAACATTTTTTTTATTTTGCAGTGAAATAAAAAATATTAAGAATTTGAAAAAAAAAATATTTTGTCAATCCATTCAATAACGATGACTAAATTAAATGAGCAATGCAAATCCTAAGAAACTATATTATTATCATTATATTAATTAAGTTTTTCTTTTAAAAAATACACGTGTCATGTTACTGAATGATTTAATAACCACTTTAAAAAACTAACAAGATAAAAGCCAAAAATAAATAAATTATGGACGACTAAAATGGAAAAAGAAATTATTAAAAACCATAAAAAATGTATATAGTCTTAATAAACTATTATTAACAAGTCACATAATAAACAAGTTATCATTTAAGTAACATCAATAAAAACTAAAATAAAAAGAATTATGCAGGGCCAAAATAAGAAAAAAAATCATTGAATTTTTTTAAAGGATGAAAGATTTATTTAAGTAAAAAACAAATTATTAGAAATTAAAGGGGAAGTTAATCAACATTCACAAACACATGATAGTTGTAGAAAAAATGTTGATAAATAGAGATTATAGTATGTAATGATGAATTTGAGGCAGGTGGAGGAGAGTGAGTAGGCTGGACCCAAATGCATTAAACCATTGCCGTTTCTCCCAACCCCAACTTTTCTTTCTTCACTTTCATACTCTTCTTTCTTTTACAACACTCACTCTTCGAATCTTCTTTCTTTTCTCTTTCAGTAAGCTACACAATTTTCTTTACTCTGCTATATTATTACTTAACTCTGTCTATTAACTCTGCTTAATTAGTAGTTTTTGTACACAACTATAAGTACCTTTTGTTCGCCTTTATAAGGTAACTTTGCATCATTCAGAGTTAATACATCTTCTCTTTTTATTTATCTCTTATTTAATTGTGTTAGTTCTTTTATGGTATAATAATCATTTTGCTTCTACCACGGTCTTAACAATGATGACTATTGTGATGATGGGGGCATAATATCTGTTGTAATTGTAAGTAATAGTACAATAGTCTCTATCGAGTTCTTTAATTTCAGTCCTTCATTATACTTAAGAGTTTTTTTTATGAAGTACTAATGAAGAAGACTTTATGAGTGGAGAAAATATGCATTATTTGATGGTGGGAAAATGAAGAAAATTATTAAAAAGAAACAAGCACTAGAGGGAGTAGTGGTACAGTGTGGATTAGATAGTTCTTCAGTTTGGATTTTGGACTATTAGCTTTTTACGACATAATCCAGTTATCCTATGGGCTAGTTGCACGTATAGTTTCTCCCTCATGTACATGGCTTGAAAGGACATATGAATCTCTTAATTAATGTGCTTCATATATGTACATGGAAGCTAGAAATCATTGAACAATGTCACTTTCGGTGTCCTGTGAGTGATATTAACTAATTGTAATGCATACATATAGTATAGTTGAACGTAATGATAAAGTAGTGGTGGTGGTGTTGATACTATGTGTCATTAAGTTAAAGTAGGTTTAATTAACAAATAAGAAGGCTCTTTAATGAGTTGACAGAGAAGTGTTGTTAATAAACTAATACCTAACTACACCTCTAGTTAGTTTAATTGGTGTTAAGCAGTGAGTAGCTATAGGGCCACACAGAGGGAAGTACAAGTTTGAGGCCGCATATGAAGAGCTTTATTTGGGAAAATCATAGGGAGTGGCTCCACTTTGAGAAGTGGTTAAAGTTTCATGGGAGTGAGAGAGAGAGGGATGCATGTGCATGAGCCCTTCACCATCATAGGAGTCTCTCCTTTTCATGAAAAGATTGTAAGCTACGAGCTTGGCGTTTCTCTAAAGCTCTTCTGCATATTATTATATTTCCTTTGGAATGAATCACTGAAACCATCACTCATTATTCTTCATTATTCATTATTCATTATTCATTCATTTATTCTTTCCAAAGTACTACTACTACTACTATATATATGATCCTATATATCAAATATAATGCTCCAACAAGCAATCCTCCAAATGGCTACACACCAAAGATTTATATATGTTCCTTTTAGCCAGCCAGCCATATCTCATGCATGATATGATAGGGATATGTGTTTTTATATTTCTTATCCCTAAGCTTCCCACACCACCCTTGGGAGACCCCCCATATTTCACAAACCCTTTTCTTCTGTTACTATGTGAGATTCAAATTCCACTTTTTCTTCCTCCAATTATTGATTCTCTTTCCCCTTTTTGATCTCTTTAATTTTTATTTTCTTGCTAGGGTTTTTGTAATTACAACTTGATATTAAAACTTTATGCAGTCGGCGGGGGCCATCTCCTTAACAACTTAATAATTAATTCACTAAGAAAATAAACGCGTTTTCGTTTTTGTTTTTGGAATATGTACATAAGCTTTATTTGGTGTGATAGCTAGAGGCCACTGGCTAAGTAATATAAAAGTATAGTTGCATGAAAAGTAGACCATAATGAGTGTTATATGAGTCACGCGGAAGAATTAAAGAAAAGGTCAAGAATGGCGAAATCATATGTATATGTAGCTGGCTTCTTCGAAGTTTAAGGTCTCTCATCACTTTTGATTGCTGAAATCTCAATGTGCCAACTTCATAAAGTTAATCAATTTGCATTGGAATATGGCTATGGCGGTGCATGACACTATTGCTTCATAAATTTAGGAGCTCCTAGTCCCACTTCCCAAGTGCTACATCGTTTTGTGCTGCCAAGAAATTTCTCAGTGAGTGGATCCATGTTGAAGTTCGAGAAGAAAGGTGTGACACCGAAAGGTTTATGGGTTGTATACTATGTTTCTTGCAAAAAAGTACAAGGTGTGGATGTTTGTTCTTAGTCATGTTGCTTTGGTTGAAAGGATATATGTCAAAGTGTTAGTTATAATATTGATGTAACTTTGGAATAATATCTTGTTATGAGGGTCTAAAATCTCTAAGTTTTATTTAGGAAATTGTGTAATATATTATTAGGTAAATTTTCATATTTTAAGTGGAAAATAATACATAAAAACATTTATAGAATGTGTTTATTAAATTTGTAACAATTAATACTGTTAGCTTTTATTAAAAATATTTACAATAACATGAAAATAGGGGATGTGTCACTGACTAAAAGGATGTATATTATGAATTTGGCAAACCTCAATCAAACTTTTAAAATATAACCAAAAGTGCAAGTGGCCAAAACAACACGGCATTTGAGAAAAATTAGTCATATATATACTCAGAAGATATAAACATAGCTTAGGAGAATATAAAATCAAATTCTAGACCTTTCCTTTCAATTTTCACTTAGCATACCAGATTTGATGTCATCAACATTTTTATCAAGCAACTAAATTTAGTGTGCATGACACATGGCTACAAGGAAATCGTACTTGTTGTGAGAATAAAACAACCTGGTCTTAGATTAGTTAGTGATGAATAACTTTCATGCATTATTTTCTCTGAACAATGTGGTTATTCCGTTCAAGTGTCATTTTCATATTATTCTATAAAATACTTAATCGTGTAATTGTTGGATTCATTCATATGGTATTTTATGAATAACTATGAGGATGTGTATTTTGGTTTCGAGTCTTAAATGTGTTTACTTTTGATGTATCATTTTATTGTTTTGTTCGTCCCCTGTCAGAAAGATATCGAATTAATTAAACTTCAACTTCAAATTTTATTAACTTAGCAATGTTTTTCATTTTTCACTTTGAAGCTAGCTTGGACATTGATTATGATAGGTTATTATAGGCTTAATTGGTATTGTTATTACTTAGACGTCAGAACCAATCTCTAGATCTCTAAATGTAGTAGTAATAGTAAAAGAGTATGTTTCGAAATGAGTTGCTTAGGCCTTGGACAAATATATATATATATATATATATATATATAAAAGGATTGTTGTTATAATATAATTCATATTTTTAATGATAAAACAAAATATATGATTAATTAAAGTCTAATAACCCTTTTGCACAATAAATTGTCGAAGCAATTCATTTAACCAAAAGGCATTTGTATTTTGCACAAATAAGTTTTGGCTCACAGCTCATGTTTCAAAATTTGTCTAGATTTTTTTTTCATAAAAAGAGAAATAAAGAAGTACAAAATAAAAATATCATAAAAATATTTTATCAAAATATATGTGTTAAAAATTCCATTTAAAGTTTACAATCAAACATAAATGTTACCTTCAATCTTAGTCATAAATGTCAATGCCTTAGAAGATATATAGACAAATAGATTTACATAAATACAACTTCATTTATTTGTAATCATTAAAAAATAACATTCTTTATAACTTTATGAATTATAAACTACTTTTATACCCAATTTCTAGTATATTTATAGCACAATAATGTAATGTCCCTTCCTTTTTCTCTCACATTCTCTTTCTCTCTTTATCTTCCTTTTTCAAACTCTCCCTCCTTTTTTTTCCTAATTTTACTCCTTCTATATCTCATATATTTCATAATCTTATTATACACAACAGGTAGAAATCAAAAATTATTTTTGTCTCATCAGATTTTTAAATAGAATAGATTCATACTTACCTTTAAAATTTATGGTTCCTTTCTTTTCTTAATGATTAGGTCAATAATTTTGATAGGATCAATTGAAAAAAAAAATGTTTCTCTCAAATTATTCTACCATATATTGAATTTTGGTAACATTATTGCTTGATTTGAAAATTGTTTTGAAAATAAGTTTTTCACATAAGAAAAACTAACTTTAAGTTTTCAATAATACCTTAGGCTAGAAGATTTAAATGTGGAAGGGATGTAGTTTCCAGTTTCAATTTTTTTTGTAAGGATATTATTTGATAAATTTGTTTTATTATATGTTGTGTGAACATGTAGAAATGTTAGATTTTGGTAGTTTGGTTGCTAAGTGTGTTTTTGAGGTTAGAAAGATTCTTGTGAGTTGTAAATTAAATAGTAAGTATTTTATGTGAATAAAGAAAATTGTATGAAATTGATGTCATAGATTTTTGATAATATCTCAATTGTTATATGATGGTACATTAAGTACATAAAACTTATGTGTAACAGAGATTCTTTAGCTTCACTGGTGGTCTAAGTCACATCAACTAAGATATCAACTAGTGAGAAGTTGTTGAGCGAGTTTATACACATCAAGACCCACTGTAGACATATAATATTGGATGTTTGAACGTATCCTGATCCTTGATGTATGTATTAGGTGTTAGTCTCTGGTAAGGATATACTTACTAAGTCTTCCAGAAGACAACAGATTCATATGCAATTAATATGATTGAAATAAAATTAGATTACTAGATATTGAAAGGAAATCAAGACATATTTGATCTATGTGGTCAGTATGATTGAAATAAATGAAAAAAGATTGTGATTGAAAGAAGATCTATGTGTGGTATATACAAATGATTTACTTAGTATTGAAGCTTTATATGTCAGTTTTTAAATGAATTCTTATGAATGATTAATCTAATTTGTTCTTTTTGCATGTATTAAGTATGTTAAAAAAAAATTCACTAGCTTACCTTTGCTTGTTGTATTGTGAATTACAATGATTGTACTACTTAGAGAACATATACGGATGCAAGTGTAGAAGTATTTGAAAGACTATAGGCTTTTATTTTGGACTTCATTCAAAATAGTTATATTTATATAAGTTTAGGTGTGTACAAGAAGTATTTAGAAATATCATGTACCTTGTATAGATCCTTTGTTAGGTTCACTACGATGATAAATAATATATATTTTAGAGTATTACAAATAGTGAATTTAAAAATTTTAAAAATTTATAAATATTGTAATGACTCTACTTTAATTTTAAAAAATTTTACAAAATTTGAAGTCAACTTTTACAATCAACAATTAATGAAACATATAACAACAATATTTTTTATTTATTTATGGAGACATTCATCTATTGTCTGGAATTGAAATTCTCAAAATCAATCTAGAATTCAATTTTAACAACAAAATGAAGATGATGAAAGACTTACCTCAAAGACGTTCTAGCCACAAAAAAGGACAATGTGTAATTTAAATAATTACAAATCAAATATGATTGAATATCTGACACAATGTATAATCGAGAAAAAAAAAACTATTCGGAACATTAATAGAAAACAACACCTTAAAATGAAGATAGAGATCATTAAATATTTCGAAAAAAATAACATAAGATAAAAATAAAAAACAAAATTATGATAATAAAAAATATCAATTAACTTAATAATGACATAGTAATTTAAACTTTACATTGAATAATGTAACACCCAATATTAAAAAAATAATGGATTGAAAACTATGTTAACACCCAATATCACCACATGTCTACTAATATCTACTTATTGCATAATCGATGATATAATACATTTATTTTATAGTAGTAGTTTGTTCCATTAAATGATGCAATACAAATTATCCACAAATATGATAATGAGAAGTACACTCACTCTATCATTAAATAAGTTGATAAGAAGATTAAAGTGAATGAATAATACAAAACATAAGAATAAAATAGTAAATTATTAAATACTGAAATATAAAGTTTATATATGTGAAAGCTAAAAGAATACTATGTCAAATTTTAAAAATTAAATAGATTGGTTTGAAAAGAAAACTTATTTTAAGAAATTAAACTAACTATTATTAATTTGGTTCAAAAATTATGGACGAGTTACCAAACCAATTTGAACCAAATTAATGGATTTAGTTTGGATTGTCAAAAGTTGTAGATCACAAATTTGATGAGTTTCTCCTTAGCATGAGGTATCTAGCCAAAAGTTAGGAATTAAGAGTAATCCATCAAAATACTAAGACTCAATTTTACATACACCTAGAAATTTTAAACATTGCATGAAATAATCAATAATTCTTTCACGTATTGTGTAAAATCAGTATCGTAAAAAATATTTAGCAATTAATTTAGTTATAAAACATGAATTTATTTATAAAATCAACAAAATATAAGTGCTTAAAATTTGAAGTTTAAGAGTTTTAGTGGATAAAAAATTATTTAACTGGTGACTTAACAACTCATTAATTTTATTAATAATGTTAGTTGGAAAATAAATACGAATACTAATTAATGAATAAAAATAAAAAATCATCACAATTAAATAAGTAACTAAAAACTGAATTTTGTTTGATGTAAAAGCTATAGTGAAACGCGTATTTTAAAATGAAAAAAAAAAATACTCTCCATGTTAATGAGATCAAAAGTTTTTTTATTTTTCACAAATATAATTTCTTAAAAAACTTTCTTGTACGAGAGATATATACGGTAAAAGCTTTCAAGTCAACTACAATCATCAAATATCTCCTTCAAATTCATCCATTGTATAGAGAAAAATTTATCCTTGAGATTATACTTATAAAAAATGTTATAATTGATAATTTTTTAAACATAAAAAAGTTGTCAACAGTGACGTGGTTTGAAGAATGAAACAGTAAGTAGTGGGTGTGTAGATCCGGTGAATTTTGAGGCAATTCGATATCTGTCTTTTCTTTGCTTTATAAAATTTTCCCTTATTTTTGTCACATTTTGTTAGGTAGGGTCATCATATACTAGGTCAACTAGGGAATATAAATCTCCAATTTTAGCATTTTTTAGGCATGATAGTTAGGAAAACAGACATGACGTATAATATTTTAAACGTTAGAGTTCAATGAGAACATACTAAAAAAAGACTAGGGTTAGGTTCAATTCATGATTAACAGAGGGTCCCAACACTTATGCAAATGCAATGACGTTTTTATCAAACTCTCTCTCCTTCAAAAAGATATACATAATTAAGATTCTTTTAATATTTTGAAACTCTCTCTCTAACAAATAATACCTTATAATTTTCAGGTGAATTTTCAAATATTAGTAACAATATTAATATTATATTAATATTCGTATTGTCATTAATCTTTCATTATATTATATTTATGGTATATAACTTTTTTTGTTTAGATATATATAATTTTTTAAATGAGATTATCATATCTAGTAGTCTATTTCTTAAATATGGGATTGAAAAGTCTTATCATTCATCTTTTATTATATTATATTTATGGTATATAATTCTTTTTGTTTAAATAGATATAATTTTTCAAATGAAATTATCATATTTATTAGTCTATTTCATAAGTGAGAGGTGGAAGATGAGATATTAAATCTTTTGTATTTTACATGTAAAGTAACATAATAGGTGTGGAACTTCTATATAGGATATGGTTTAGAGGTATCTGGAGTGTATCATTTCAAGAGATCATCACTTCCAGTAATTTTATGCAATAGAATTATATATGTAAAGAGAAGTATGTGGATGAATGTGATATGGTTTATTTGAAATTAGAGCAACAATATTCTATTCAGGAATAATATAATTAATACAATTGAAACTGTACAATTGAAACTTTTACAGTTGCATAGATTAAGGCTCGAGGATGTGTTATTAACAAATATTCAAAAGTGAACTTTTTGTACTGAAATTGATGCCTGAATCCAATCATGTGTTTAAAAGTCTTTGAAATAAGTTTAGTTGATTTCAATAGTTGAACTAGGTGATGTTAAGGTATATAGTACTGAAAACATTTTGTAGTAGTAGTTTTGTATTTTTATCTTATACACGACTGTCCAAAACTTGACCAAGTGTTAGTCTAAGTCAGTGAATGTATGTCAACAAGGATTTGTTAGAAGAAAAACAAGTTTTCTTTTTTATGTTAGGTGTCTTTAACAAGATGATCAAAGTTAAAACTATGTTGAAGAATAATGATGGAGCTTGTTGTTCACAACAGGAAGAATTTTGGTGATCAACCCTGAGGTGATAGGCATCAAAGTGATCGACATTGAGAAATAAGTGTGGTAGCAACCATGGGGAGATCGGATATACGGCCTTGCAAACAACTTTGAGAAATAAGTGTGGAAACAACCATGGAAAGATCGAATTTAGAGGGACCAACCTAGAGGATATCGCTCACATCATGGCAATCAGCCTTGGGGTGAGGAACCTTGAATAAAATGTGTGGAAGTGGTCGTGGGAAGATCGGGAAGATCGAATTTGGGGAGACCAGCCTAAGGACGATCAACCTTAAGACGAGTAGTTTTGAGTAAGAAGTATGGAAGCGGCCATGTGGAGTTCAGTTTAGGGAGATAAGTTTTAGTGAGATCAACTTAGAGGATATTGCACATGTAATTATTAGGTTGAGATGATCAACCTTAGGGTGAGCAACTTTTAAAAAGAAGTGTAAAGGGATCATGGAGAAATCAAATTTAGAGAGACCAATTGAAAGTATATTTTCTACATCATGTAAGAAAATAATTAAATATATTTTATTAATGTGACTTATGTGAAATATAATTATGGGTCTGAATGTGATTTAATAAATAAAAGAACCTATTAGTAATTATGAGAGGTTATCTACTTTATAAATATTTTATACTAATCAGCCTGATGAATGTTGGTTACAAAAAAAATTAGGATTTTGTCTCTGTAGTGTGAGGGTTCTCCGCAAACTGACCATAAAAAAAAAGTATGTGAGAAAGGAGAGTGACTGAAGGAGATAGATTGAGAAAAAGAGATTAAAATTTTTTTGATTGGGTTTATGATTAATTTATAATTAAACTTACATTGAGATGATCAACCTTAGGATGGACAACTTTTAAAAAAAAGTGTAGAAGCGATTATGGAGAGATCCAATTTAAAAAAACCAATTAAAAAGATATTCTCTATATTAGACCTTAAAACAATCGATCTTGGAATTGATATAAGTTAGTTTTTTTATTTAGATTATAATTGCTATTGTTGTCATATTACATTTGTGCATTTTGTGAAATACTATGTAAGAAAAACTAATATTTTCTATAAGGATTGAGGTTAATTTATTATTTTTTCTGATAAAATCTTGTTCGTGACCGATATAATTCCTGTAAAATCTTGTATTTATTTATTATAAAATATTAAATATAATTCAATCAGAATTAGAATTTTATTTTTTATTTATAAATTGTGATATATAATAATAACTTTAGTATCTGTAATAATTGTTCCAATGGTCACAAACATATAAAAAATACTTATAAATGCTTATGAGAGAATAAAAGAAAAAAAATATAAAATATTAGAGAGAATAAAAAGTTGAATATAAATTGACTTTTTCTCACGAATTAAATTAACTTATGTATAAATTGAACAACTTTTTTAAAAATTTAAATAAAAACCTTACATAAAATTACAGTTTATAAATTGGTTTTTTTTATTACTTTTATAAATTGATTTTAAAAATTAATATAGAGAAAGTTTAATTTATTGTACTTTTTATTCTCTTATAAATGTTTGTAGAGAACTTTATCTTAACAAAACTCATGTTCATGATATGATTTTTAGTTTGCTGATAATGTAATTACTTTTACACTAATAGCATAATAAAATTAAACGTTAATTTTGATAACTTAGTATGTATGTGTACAAATCAAATGTGCTGATTAATGTGATTTATCAAGAGCTTATTTAAATGCCCGAAAATAGTTTATAATATTATAAGATATTATTTATTTATTTATTTTAATAAAATTTATAATTAAGCTTATAACGTAAAATTTTATAACATAAACTTTTTAAATGATTAATTAATTAAATTATTTACCAATTACATCCAAAATCTATAAAAGAATATATTCTTGCGCAAAATATCAATGAAAATAATGCTAATATTATCCAACCATATATATTTTTTCTCTGCAAAAAGGTTTAGTAATAATTTAAAATAATAAGTCATTAAGTTCGGAATTATAGTGGAAGGTGAAATTCTAGTTTTTACTGGTACGTACTATTATAAAAAATAATAATAATACTACGAAGAACTTACCAATAGAAACTAAACAACATAACCCAGAATCAAAACCAGCAAAGTCCAGTACATAGCTGTCAAAATAAAACAAAACTAATTAATAGTTGAGAAAAACTTCTTAAAAATTGATAAAAAAAGTCCATTGGTTCAAATGACAAAAGAAAAATTTTAGTTCTAATCTAAGGTCTACGCTTGTAAAAAATACCTTATGGAACTTAACTTGCATTAACTTGTCTTTCAAAGAAAGAAAATAAAAATAAAATAGGCAAATTAAAAAATTAACCATTTAGCTAATATTTATATTCATTTACCTTTATTTATGAAAAAGATGGTGGCGACAAGAGAGAATCTCACGTCCTAGTTTCATGGTGGTGAGAGCAAAACACCAAAAAAATATATTATTATGGGAAGCAATAGTCACATGGTAGAGCACCATAATCGTTATGAGAAGTGAAATATAAAAAACAAAAGAAGAAATAAGAAGAAGATCTTAAGAAATCTATGAGGTCATAATAAGAACCTTAACAAGATTTTAGAAGATCTTCGTTTTCTCAAAATATGCTTTCTTGTTCTTTTATCTCGTGACAAACCAAAAACTTACATTGTTGTTATAGTGACAAATTATACCGACTTTTTTTCGAACGGAATATTTTGTGGCATGTGTTTGGATATGTGAGATGAGAGAACAAAATCTTAGTAAATATGATTGCTATTAAAATATAATTGGGTGGGATTTTTGTCAAGGAAACCATTATCAATCAGATTGGTATGAAGATTATTAATGTAATGCTTACCCATTAATTAGACCACGTCGTCAAACAAATTCAAACCCTAATTATTTTATTATCTTCATTTTTTTATTTTCTATATTGAGCATATAAGATTTTTTTTTCCACTTTTTCTTACCTACAACAGTAGTAAAGGCTAAAGGCTACATGCCTTTTCAATTTATACATTTTGTTTTCAATAATTTTTAACTTACAATTGTGTTAAATATTGAAAATAATATTTTTTATTACTTAGTTAATGGTCAAAAAAGAATGGTCTGTGTAAAAAGAACTTGCCATCTATACTATTTTCTTAATTTCTAGAAGTATTTTCGGGTCTCATTTGATCTTTTATTTTAAGTTATTTTGAGCATTTGAGTGAAAAAATTAAGTATAATTACTTATTGACCAAATTTACATACAATGTTTTAAGTAAGTTTATCATTACTGTCGAAATAAAATTAGAATTCATCTCAATATATAAGCTTTTATTGTTTGAAAAATAGTCATAAATATACCAACTTTATATTTTTTTTTTCCCTTAGTAGGGTATAAGAAGGGAGTCTATAAATATATCTGATCTAAAAAGAAATAATGAGAAAAGGTTTCTTACCTTTCCTCTCTTTTTGAGTTATTTTTTACTATTTTCTTAGTTTTATTAGTATTATTTCTTGCTAGAATAATGCTATTTACTTATACTAGCATAACCGTAAAACTATAAGCAACGACTTTTAAAAATAAAGAGTGATATGCAAAAATTTATTTAAAATAATGTGAGATAAAAAGATTGAGAGTTTAATATTAGTGACTAATTTGTTTAAGACTATAAATGGAATTTATGTAATCCATAGACTTGATATTTTTTTTTGTTAGACTTTGTAAGGGGAAATCGGAAAGATATCAAACAATGAGACATGAGCCAACATATAAAATAATGATATCATCTTCAACCCAAAACCTTAAGGCATTAGGTTTGTGGGTCTTCTTTCTTATAAGTTGATCAACTTTCTCATTCATACACAATATGGGACTTAGACTCATACTTGAATACCTAACATCCAACAACTTTGCTAAGATAGACTTTGATACCATATAAGAAGTAGACTTTAAGCCTAACTCAATCTTACAAAATCGGATTGTAAAGTAAGGTTTACACCTACTTTATAAACTATTGAAAGGCTTAATCTCTATAGTCGATATAAAATCTCTAACATATATAAACAATCGAATAATGATTAATTTGTAATTGTGAAAAAAGGTATTAAGAAAAACTAATTTATCGAATTGTTTGTAGGCTTTTGATACAACATTACATGTATCCATAAAATTATCATCATTGGATTTAATCTTGTATACCTATTTGTAGTAAAAAACTACTATTTTATTTTCAGGTTGGTTATAGTCAAAGTCTTGTTTTTTTAAAAAAAGTAGTGAACACTTCATAGATATCTCTCTTTTAGTTGTTATGCTTGGAAGTCTCTTCATAAATTGTGGGTTTAGTATTGGTATCTATATAAAAAAAAGTAAGTTATTTCAAAATAAAAAAATTATAATAAGAGATAGAAAAGATTCAATGAGATATTTAACGTTAGTGATGAAGTAAAAGATGTAAAAGAAATCTTATAATTTTCTAAATAGAAAAAAGATACCTAGTTTTATAAATCCTCAAAGAGAATCATTAATTTTGTTAAACCGAGTTTTACTATTAAAAGTTACCTTATTATGAGTACAGTAATAGTACTTATTTCTTAAAAAAAACAAACCTCACTTCATTACAAATATATGATATATGTAACAGTAAAGAAGCGAATACGACAAAGGCATGAACATTGCATATGAAAAAAAAAAAATATCAACACGCAAGAAAAATCAACAAAAAGGAAAAAAAAGATAGAAGAAGGGAAATACAAAACTTTGATCATAAAGGAAAATTTTGTTACTGAAAAACATAAGATCTGAAAAACCAAGCTTAGAAAGAGAAAAGAAAAAAACAGAAAGAAAAAATCGAAAAAATGTTTAGGGCTAAAAGAAAACAAAGAAAAAACAGAAACGACACTAAATGGAAAAAACAGAGCACCAAACTTGAAAAACCATTATACAGATTTGTGAAGAATTTTTGAATCATGAAATTGTAAAAATACTTATATATCTGGAAATTATACCCTCTTACTGTTCCACAGATTTTAAGTCTTTGTGATCATCAAAACAGTTTCCGGGTTCAATGCTTTGTACATATTCAATTCCAACAGATAGTGTAGTAAAAGAAGCCTTTGATTCTCTTGTTCAAAATTTCTTCCATTTTTAAATAGAGTTGTCTACATATTCCTTTGTGCAATCATATGCACAATATTGACATTGATTATGTTTGTGAAAGTCAAAAGGCACCCATCATTTTTTAACCAAATAGATGTGAAAGGAGTGATGCAACTTGAAGTAAGAAAGAAGCTAAGAGATGCAAACAAAATAATACCAATAAAAATAAAATAAAACAAAAAATTATTTATGAAGTTGAATTATTTTAAAAGCGAATTAATTAATTGGAGTGACTTTATTCCGCCGTCAGGTTTCATTTACGAGTTAGCGAATGCCTAACACAATTTTTGTTTAGACTAGTAAATACTTTTTTTTTTAAATTCCACTATAGCAAGTTATATTTTATATTTTTCAAAAATATTAAATATATTTTTCTGTAATATTTCCTCTGAAATAGTAAAAAAAAAGGTGAGGAAAATTATACTAAAAGATACTATGAGTCGGCAATTTTTTGCAAATGACATATGAGTGCATAAGACATAAGCAGCAGAAAATTAGTGAAAAGAAATGTGGATGTCAGAGTGGATATTTTAAAATAAATATTCCTTCATAACTATAATAATTTATACACATATTGAGTTTGGTGACATATGGTAATTAATGTTAGTGTTTGAAGTAAGTTTGAAGTGTTGTTGTAGTTAGTGATAAGCATTAGCACGTTAGGGGCATTGCACCTGGCACAACCATGGCTTTGCATGTGGCAGCCATTGCCATAATTTTAAGCTTTCATTTATACATATTCCATAAAATGTATTTTTTTAATTTTCTTTTTTCTGAATCTTCCGTCACTGTATCCTAGGTGCCGCCCTCGTAGACCCTCTTCCATGGTTTTATCAAATCCTAATCCACTTTTTCGGATTAATTTGTGTTCGAACTTCCTTATTTAATCTTTAATTAATATTTGATTTCTTAGTCTATTTACATGTAATACTTATTAAAAAGCCCTCTAAATAGGCTAATGCATCATGTTAAACTTCAAAAAGTTCAGACTAGAGAAATCTACTACCTACCCAGTGGCCAAGAGATATTGAACTCTTTCATACCTAGACATCTATAACGATTTATTTTAAACATCATTATGACTTTACAATAATTGCTATGTAATATACAGTTAATAAATAAATAAATCAAGATTATAAAATTAATTGAGTCTATTTGAACTTACACTCATAGTTGGTACATATGTTGGTGGTTAACTCAAAACTTATAAATATGTAAACATTCTAAAAAGATTACATAATGAGAATTTACATATTGATATATTTAATCTCTTTCGATAACTAACTTGAACTTAAAATGCTTACAAATATCTTTTTAGTGATGGAGAATCACATTCGTAACCAAAACCAAGAAATATTAAAAAAAGTAGAGGATTAACAATTAAAATATAATAAACAGATAACATAATTCGGCTTTGTAATTAAAAAAATCCAATTAATTAATTAATAGATAGGTTATTATTGATTAATCTTCCCACTTATCGGGAGCAGTACTTAAGCTTTACCTACTTTGGTTATCTGAAGCTTTAATAGGCTTAACAGGTTAGGTTAATCTGTGTTTTTTAGTATATATTCTTGGTACACACAAGGTTAATCATGTGCAATTTCATAAGACCGATGTCCACCTCACTTATTACCATTACCAACTCATTGAACAACGAGATTACATTGTTCATATACTTTCTCGATCCCCAAAGTAAGAAAACGTTTTATAGTGTTTGTTTCCCTAGGAAATTCCGAGTGTCAGAACCAATGCAGTGAAAAAGAGTAAGTAAACATGATTCAATACACGTAGATGATAGAATCTCTAGGCTGTGTTTCGAGAAAAGGAAAGTGTGGAACTCTACAATGTCTACGTGGCTGTTATGAGTGCAAGAAGATTCATGCACGTTCCACGTATCACTACCCACTTTCATGCACTTGGTTTAATTTTTATTCTACGATGATCATTATTTCGTTCGGTGGTTTATTCAAAGCATATCTTTTCCAATTACAAGGACTACTATATATTATATTAATCATACAACAGGTTGAACAAAATTGAGGGTTATATATTTATTTATGTAATATAATTTAGTTTTGTCTCTAATTAATATTAAATTTCAAACTCAACACATTATTAATAAACAACATGGAGTGTTTGTAGGTTATAATAAAAGATGAGAATTTGTTGTTTGGTATAATTTTGATTTGGTGGTGTGTTACTCTTATAAAGGTTGAATGTGGGGGAGCACATTAAAGGAGGTAAAAATAACGTATTAGGAATTTAATATTGGAGTCAATTAGATTATGATAAAATAATAATATATAATGAGAGTGTCTAAGATTACTTATGAAAGGAGTTGACCACAAAGGGTGGTGACGTTACCAACCCATTAGGCAGTTGCATTTTCTCTAAAGTGTGAAAGACTATATATTATGCTTGGTTCTTTTTTTTTTTTTTTTTTTTTTTTTTTTTCATTTTTTTTTTTTTTTTTTTTTTTTTGGAAAATGTAGAAAATTATGATGTAAAAATTTTTTTAAGTTTTTGTAATAATTTTTTTTTTTTTTTTTTTTTACTATTTT
>Ga0099824_1005725_pt1 | contig 17396 bp, 15 predicted proteins | sample SiratrowhiteBW_FD_76837 | JGI IMG/M metagenome (GOLD analysis project Ga0099824, IMG submission 76837) | Root nodule microbial communities of legume samples collected from California, USA - Siratro white BW | ecosystem: Host-associated > Plants > Roots > Nodule | place: USA: California... | reverse complement strand
TTCAAAAGTGTCACAGAGTATTATGTCCCTAAAGACCAGTTTCAACAAAGTGAAGACCTGGCAGGAAATGACAATGAAGAATTGATGGATGAATTGATGGCACACAAGCATATGTTTCCTTATAGGGAGGTTCTGTCCGAAATGGTAACTGAAAAGCTTATCTAAAAATTAAATATTCATTGTTCGCTTGAATTGATTTTTGAATTTGATTTTATAAATATGATTTAATCTAATTCAAATTCAATTATATGCACTTATATAAATATAGAAAAACCTCAACGAATATGTAATGGTTAAATAATTTTATATTGTGAACTAAATAAAATTCTTGTTGGTAAACTTGGAACAAATTATTTTAGAAGTTGATAAATTTATATACATAATTAACAATTGAAAAATATATATATTTTATTGTGCGAATATATATATATATATATATATATATATATATATATATATATAGACACACACAACACGTATTTTTATGGCATTCACACTATTATAATTAAAATAATATTTTAAAAATATTTCCAAACTTCTATTCTATTACATGTCAATTGCATTAAATTTATAGACATAATTACTTCCATTTCATACAAATTAACTTTAAATAGTTATTTATTTTTTTCTTCACACGTATTAATTGGTATACACTTTTTTAAATTATGCATGTACTATTTTATTTTTAGTTGATACAATATTATTTCTTGCCGAAAAGATAAACGTTTGTAGAAAATTAAGTGAGTCGTGGGTGCGAGTGTAGGTGAGTATCTCTATACATGTTTTTTGCCAATAAATCCAAAAAAAATGTAAGATAACCACACTTGTTTGTTAGCTTTAGAAGAAATATAATATAATATCAGCACACATGGTAGTCGTTACCACATTTTCAGAAACTGCCTCCGAGGTTAGGATATATTTCAGTGAAGTGTTCAATATAATCTCGAGTTCAGACTCTAGGCCCAGCTAGAAAAATGACACAACACAATCATCATAGCATAGAGAGTAATGTCCAAAGAAAAGCAAAGTCAAGACATCCAACTGGTCCTAAAGCAAATAGATTACTTGGTAATCATTGAGCAACGAAAAGAAAATGTTCCCCCAACACTAGGGGATTCCGATATGTTTTTGACTTTATGGAAATAAAATTACCTCACCTCTACAATCCCCCAATAAAACTGCATCCCTTCAATGCAGCAATTAACCAGTAACGGGAAACGGCAGTCTGCTAGAATTTCTGTATAACAACTGAGTTTGCCAGTCCTGCCTGCTCTATGGTCTGAGTTTCATCGGTTAGAACCTTTGGGGGGAAACCCATCATCTGAAGTTGATAATTCTGCCGACCCCCAGGTCTAGACGCATCAATGAAGGCACGGATGTCACTGATCAGGTGGTGATGATTAAAATGTGATATCAAGCGGGTTCCATCAACCAACCTGACTTGGATAGAGGTTGATGGCAGTGACTGATCAACAACCAGGCCTGCAGAAGGAGTTGGAGCAGTGGTTGGCGGTGTTAAGGCAGCAGTTGGGTCAGGAGCCACTGATGTAGAGCTGCTACCGAGAGTTCTTCCCACTCCCTGAAATGGAACATGCTGCCTTTCGGGTTCCTGTAAGCATGACCAAATGCACTTATAATTAACAAAAGACCCGTATTGCATTTCAAAACGCAAAAGTTAAAAAGCTCCAAAACTAGTAAACAACGTCAGCAAAATTCAGTGTTGTTTAACATAAATCGGACAGAGACAAATGAAAAAACTCAAATAGAACCCTCACCGGATAGTTCTCATTCCTCCTTATGAGGTTAACGTTAACAGATGACCTCCTGTCTGCAGGTTCAAGCTCTTTGGGACACTCGGATTTTTTTATGCTCTGCATTAAAAAATAGTAAATAACATTAAGCACAACGAAACCATTTTATGTAACCAATAAGAAAGTAATAGTAGCCCAAACACATTTCTGGGGCAGTATTCTTACACAGTCTGGAAATAAATTATGAACGCAACTGAATAAAATACACATAATAAAATATGCTGGATTTCAGAAAGAATTTAAAAAATTTTCACCACAATGTAAGTGGAATTTGTTAAGATATTCTCCTATTTCCTGAAAAATGTTCACCAAAAAATCAATCCTCCACATCAGGATTTGCCTTTCCTCTAACACAACCTCAATATTTCTGAATTATTTTATCATTGATGGAATCAAAATCTTAAATAGCATCACCTCTAGAAATGAGGCATTTTCAGGATCATCCAATCTCCTCAAAGGTCCATCATTTACAGTAAAACCATTGCTCCAGAAAACAATGTTGTGAACAACAGCCTCAGGTTGCTGATTAGTAGTAGACTGTGCAGTTTCCCCCGAGAGTAACCTGGCAGTTCCAGTAAAGCTAGTTGACCTTGGAGGCTCCTGAAGCTGATCAAGAGGCCTTTCAACAGCACCAAGTTGCCTAGCTTGATGGAAAATTGCATCCACGTCATTTCCCTTTGAAGGATCCTGGACAAGCATTCCACTGGAGATATAATGTACAATGGTTAAATACTCGATAGAAAAAAATCAAATTATAAAATCAGCTGAATAGATGTGTGTATCTGCAAATCTTTTGAAAAACCGAGACACCAGTAATTTTAAATTTCCAAAATCCAAATGTGAAAAACTTTCTATCAAGAAAATCAAAGTGATTTTTCACTGTAAGGTGCTTGATGATCTAGAAAAGCAAAGCATACAAGTGATGCACACAGCTACATTTGTAAATTTTGAAGAGGATGAAGTGGAGTTGGTCAGAATTGGATGGAATGGTACCACCCTATTATTTGAAACTTTTATGCCTAATTTATGCCTAATTCAACCACTAGGTTTAAACATATTGAGCGTGTTCGGGATTAGATACAACCAATGAGTCCATATGAGATCTTCAACAAAATGTAAATGCTAACCAGGCCAGAGCACAGGGAGGAAAAGGTTGTCAATCAACAAACACCAAACAGTCACAACTTACAGTCATAGGATAAACAAAACAATAACAGTTAAAATTTGGACGACAAAGCAAACATCCAAGCACAATGGCAATTCTTAATCCAAAAGAATAAATAAATAAATCATGCTAGGATTTTATATGATCTAAAAAAAAAAAAAACTGTTCCCAAAATCTAACCTAGTTCTTGGACTGACGGTACGCCAGCTTGATGTAAGTCAACTCTACCAATCTTTACAACAATAATTGGCAAGGGAACATGCATACAAGAAATTAATGCACACAAAATGATAGTATTAAGTTGTCAGAGTTTCTATAGTACGGAGTTAAAAATAAACTGAGTAATATCGATAAAACGCTTTTTGTTGTTTCTAATTCTGCTCTGTTGGTTGATAAAATCCAATAATTGAAGCATTAGTAGATGAATGAAGAAAAGGGAAGGATTGGGAAAGAAGATAACCTCTTCTCACCGCCGGTGTAGTACTCCTGAGGGCCATCGGAGTCGCTGTCGGAATCGGCGGAAGGACGGTTCAGATCGGCGAGAGTGCGAATTTTGCCTGCTCGGCTGCTCGACGCCTTCGACGCCTTCTTGTTGTCCCGCGAGGCCATGTCGATTAAGATTTCACAAAAATCGCGAGACAGAGAGAGAGAAAGAGAGAGCTACTCACCCAATTTTTGTTTTGCGTTGCGTCATTGCCAAGTTGCTATCTGTCTTCTAAGCAAATATTTAACTATATATTTAATATTATCGTTATATTTAAAAACGAATGTAACAAACAATGATATAAAAATTTAAAATCTAATAAGGAGTCGAACAAATTGGAAATACAATATTTTTTTATTTTTGAAATTATAAAATATATGTTAATTTTTTTATGAAATTGTCATATAACTTTATTTATGACAATAATTAATTTAAGAAAATTTTAGCAAATATTTAAATTTGAATATATAAGTCTAATATAATATCAAGTACTGTAAATGTATATTAAAAATTTATTTTAATTTTTTATTAATTCTGAATGATTAAAAATATATTCGCAATATATTTTTGAAACTTCATATTATTATTAGTCATGTAATGACTAAAAATAAAATATGCAGTATTGTAAAAAACAGTTTAATTATTGAATTTATTGAAGTATAAGGTAAGGCCTAAAGTTGGATCACTGATAAATGTCTACATTAAGAAAAATAAAAATATATTATAAATATCTTATAAATTGATTAAATATATAATAAATCACTAATATATGAAATAATGAATAAAATTTATAGTTTAAATTTTTAAAGTATCATAACTGGTATTCAAAATAAAATCCTTAATAATATCACAAATTTAAAAATAAAAATTCAACAATACAATTCTACAAACATTTAAAAAGTAAACAATATATATCACATTAATAAAACCACCGGTTTGTTGTATTTTCGATCTCAACAATTTAACCTGGTTTATCGCTCATATCTAAGTCGGGTAGGTAAATCTGATCCAAGTTTTACAGTTGTAAAAACATGTAACATTTTAAACTTTAATATCCATCTTATACTTTATTAACATTTTCTTCTTAAAGAGGCAAAAATAAGACTGAAATAAAAAGTTAATACAATCTAAATAAACTAGTTTAGAATTAAAAAAATAGATTGGAAAAAGAGTCGTGCAAACTTAATAATTGGATAAGTTAGTTTTACAATTAATTTAATTAAAATACATCAATGTAAAAACATTTACAATAATGCATAACAATTAAATCCGTATGAAAAAATTACAATGATAATCAATTAAAAAGTTTGCTAAAATGATTTTTGAGATAAAAAAAAAGTTGCAAAAAAAATATCTTATATAACAATTTATGATTAAATAACGCGGTAAAAGCTCTCCAGTTGTTAATGCATAAACTTATTCTTGATGATGTAAACTAGTTTAAAGCAAGTATGAGCACCCAAAAGAGTAAATAATCAAACTCTTAAACTTGAGTACGGCCTCCTAATATGGTTTTAACTTCACCTTGCATTTCAACTGAGCTACTTATTTCTATATGAAAAAGAAAAAGATCACAAATTCACTACGTAACCTGTTTTCTATCTCAAAATAGATTAAAATTACATAGTCAAACAAAGAATTCTAATGCTTCCTTTCAAAGAAAATAGAAGAGAAATAAAACTTATTTTTTTTATTTTCTAGTTTCTACTTTTACCATCTGAATCCAATCAAATCCAGCACCTCTATTGTACAATGAGCACACATACGAAAATTTGTATTTAGTAGCATGAAAAAGGTCTCAGTCGGTAAGTATCTTGGGGTGGGAAAAGCTTGGGAACTTCCTGTTTGCGGCAGCACTACGCAGCGCCTCCTGTCGACTCCTGGCGCATTCTATATATTCTTGCAAAGCTGGAAGCTTCGCTTTTTCCCCCTCTTTAGGAATTTGCCCTCGAATAATCTGTCCATCCATTAATACATACATGCTTTTTAAATAATCACTATTTTATACTCTATTACTTCATAGTAGAAAATAACATATCCCTGAACACTACGACTAAGAGTGGAAATCGAAAAGAAAAAAATTACCTTTGACGCCCACGATCGTTCTGCTTGCTGACAAACATCTCTAATATCTCTTCCAGACATGCTGAAACAACAAAAAAACGATTAACAGGAAACAAAGGTGACTAAAAGAGCAAAACAATTTTAAGACAGTGCAAAACAATATAGTTAATCAGAGCCTGTTGACTGTTAAAGTTAGGAAAAAGGCTCATTAACAGTTATACATAAATTCAACGATTAAAGAATGTGTCATGGGAAATTCAAAATAAGAGGTCAATAAATGTATATATTTCCCTCATCTTCTACCTTCTTGCTTTGACTATCACCAATAACTCAAGGTGCCAAACTCTAAAGTTAACCAACTTACTCTTCTGTAACTCTTGCAAATTCATCTAGTTCGGGTTTGGACAGGTGCTTTGCATATTTGGATGCTATTTCCTGACGATTCCGATGATCAGGTAACCCAAAAGCGATCATACTATCAAACCGACTACAAGCAGAAGGAGAAAAAAACAGTTAGGATGTAATTTCTCCATGATTAACCGTAAACTTTGCAGGCTATAAAGCAATTCGTATTGATGCTCGCCTGATTAATGCAGGATCAAGGTCTTCCTTTCTATTTGTGGCAGCAATGACTACTACTTTCTTATCCTGCTCAAAACCATCTATCTGCAAAATTTGCTCCATCCATCCGTAAAATTGCATAAAAAAGTAACCTTTCAGCACGTTTCATTTAGTTTAGACGAGTTCTTGATACAACAGTTTGTACCAACAAGGATTTTATTCCACATTTAAGAGTTATCAAGCTGTTTACTATTATAATACGAAAGTCCATTCCTTTGGATCCGACAATACTCAAATTTCAATATTGTCAAAAACTAGAACAATCAAAACTTATCCCAGAAAATGGTATCGGTTAGTACATCAACCAGCACTACAAAGCTCTTAAAAATCAAAGAACTGATCATAAATCGGTCTTGACGCGTACATATAATATAGTGCCAAATAAAACATACAAGCTGAAAATCAATCTCTATAAAACCTTCACAAAATAAAACTTTAAAATTTCAGCACACGATTCTAAAGAGATAAGGTATGTAACACGCCATCTCATGTATAATAAAGCAGTAACCAACAACATTAACCTGTCTCAACAAGACTGACAATATTCTACGTGTAGCTTCATGCATTTCACTGTCACGTGCAGCAGCAAAAGAATCAATCTGTATGCCAAAAAGTAAGAACACAAACAATATGTAAAGAAGTTTTCCGGAAAATCAACAAGTGGGACACAGCAACTCCATATCAACATTCCTCATTCTCTTACCTCGTCTAGAAATATAATAGCACCATTCGGAAGATTGTTTGCAAGCGAAAACACTTTCCCTAGAAGGCGTTCACTCTTACCATAGAACTCGGACATTATTGCCTCGAGTGGAACATATAGCAAAGGGACACCCTGCCAAATCAAGTTCACCGATTTCAGTTCACTCATATTTACCCTCATAATTAATACCCTATTGCAGACAAGCAAGAACCATAAGCATAGTTATTATTGCCGTTTATGTGACCATATTGAATACAACTCTGTACACATGAGCTCAGAACCATAAGCATCGTTTTATAGCTGGTTTCAGTTAACCAGATAATATTAAAAAGGTTACGTACAGTTATGGTTAATTCATAACAAGTTAATTTGATCAGTCCTACTCCGCCCAAACACCAGCCCAAATCAAAGATGGAGGTACAATATTTGATCATTCTATTTCCCTTAACCCCAAAATTCCAGCTGGCAGGCATGCCAGCTCGTTCCCTGTGCCCAAATAGTACCTCCTCTATTTCAGTTATGAAAAGATAGTTGTTCCATTCAACCACCCTTGTTCCTCCCCATTCAGGTACAGTTTCAAAAAGAAGAGGTAATTGTAAATATTGAAGCAATAAATTCCCCATCTACGAAGCAAGTCCTTTTGAAGCACCTAGACTTCATCAAATGAATTCATTATTTAGTGTGACCACAATAACATTCTTAAAGCATAGCTTTGGAAAATATAAAAAACAATTCTGTCTGGCAAAGAGTAAAATAAGGAAAATCACAATCTAAAAGCTTATAGAACAGACATACAAACCAAACTATGTAGAATGAAAACATGCACAAACAAAGGATATATAGTAATACTAATCACCAATAGTCAATACATGATGCAGCTTTCCCCATGAAAAACACAAGATCCAACTTCCAAGTAAGCGAGAGCTGAACAAGCAAAATCTTGAAACGCACAACTTCCATGAATGTAACTTCATGAACAGTTTTAATGTTTATTTTTCTGTTGGTAGAGGATAGATCACGATATTCAGAAAGCAGTTTAAAAATAAAGCTAAGGGGTAAAATTGTAAACATACCGCTTGATTGGCAATAACACGAGCACAGGATGTTTTTCCGGTACCTGAAACCATAAAATGTGCTATTCAAACATACATTTAATGTGGATAATAAAAATTAAAAGCTGTAACTGATGCTTTCTAGTAATTTCAGATTGAGATTCCAACTTCAAAGAGAAGCACTTCAAAGATGCAGTTTCTTTCTGAAACAGAGGCATAATCTCCTACTAAATACCTAGGATCCTGCTCGTGAAATAAACACAGTTCCAACTTTGGAGACCATAGGTATATTTGATATGCCAAAAGCACACATAATAAATGAAATGAATGTTAGAAATTAGAATACATGAAAGTACCTTAATATTGTCGTCATTTTCTTACAATTTATTTCACTAATTTTAATTAAGATTATGATCAGTATAAATCTAGGTCTTAAGAACACACATTGCAATACATTACATTACATAGCCATCTTTCCCTCAATCTCCTCCCCCTCTGTGTCTAAAATCACATCTTCCAACATTTTTTATACCATCATATGACCTGTTTCCTCACTACTTGGCTGCTAAATTACCTCAACTCAGGAACAATTTCATGATTTTTCCTTCAAATTAATTGTCTCTCTTGCCTGTTTCTTCTTTGACATTAGGTCACACTATTTTATCCTCTTGACAATCATCAGCTTTGTTCTTCATTTCAACCATGTCCTTCACTAGTTTCCTCCTCTGCCACGTATTTTGATGTGTTAGACAGTTTTGGGTCCTGTGATTTACTCCAATTTCCAATCTCCTCTGCCATGCATTTTACCATGTCTCAGATAGTTCTGGCTGCTGCAGGCAACCTACTGCTGTATCATCATTCCAGATGGTTCAGGCCTTTGCTTTCAGTTCAGCCTTGCTGCCACCAGTCCCTCCATCAGCTGGCCCCTTGACAGTCCTAGAGATTCATCCTAGTCCCGCCATTCTACATATCTTAGTTAGTACCTTTTTGTAAATGGTTTTTTAAGTTATCAACAGTTTGTAGTAGTTTATCATGTTCAATCTTGGAGAAGATAATTTTCCATATGAGGAAATAATTTTTTCCTATAAAAATGTTTTCCCTTTCAATACATATTTCTTGTGAAAAAATTTGGCTTTTATAAAAGAGTGATAACGCAAAACATAAAGTAGAAATAGTGCATTACATCATTATACATAAATCGAGTAAAAGAATATAAATAACATACCAGGTGGGCCTTCAAATAGCACAGCTCGAGGCCTGTTAGACTCAAACTTATGACGAGTCCCTCGAGCAATATCATCATATACTTCAGGACTTTGTAATGCCAATAGTATTGTATCTTCTATTAATCTACAAAATTAAATATTTAAGTAAATTTACTTTCGTGCATAATGAGAAATGAAAATTGAAGACAAATATTTATAGATGACACTAGGTTCTATGAGTATGGAAAAGCAATTAAAAAATAGTGTTACATGGCTATTGACAGACAAAACTTCCATTCCCTTTAACTAAGAATCTAATGACATTATGCTGAAATATAAACATAATTAGAGAAAAAAGAATTACACGTCTATTTTAGTTTTGCCCGCTTGCAAATGAGATGTCAAAAACCATAAAATTGAAAATCCTTATAAGAAACATTTGCGTTACAAAATTAGATATAGAACATTCAGATAATTAAAAAACACAAGTGAAATATCCATATTTACATACCGTTTTTGATGTTCATAACCAGCAATGTTGTCCCATGATATCTCACCATCTTTCGATATACCTACGGGTTCATCAAGTCCATAAATTCTCACTCCCATACCCTCAAGATCAGAAATAGATTTATCTACAGATGGCACCTTTTCAGTCTCTTCCTTTGGTTTTCTTTCCAGGGAGCTTCTTTGTCCCAACTTGTTACCAGCTAGTTGTAAAACAGAGACGAACGCATCAAGCTCTTCAGGACTCAATTCCCCTTGCTTAATGAATTCAATCTCCTGGAATATTGACACTTTTCTACTGAACGATGACCATTTTTTTCAACGCAAAAAGGCAGAATAACTAGTAGATCAAATTAAGAAATATGAAAATAAATTAATACTTACAGCTTTATCTGAGCCAACAAGAGAATGAAATATGAGTATACATAGATCTGTATCATCTGCATTTATATCTTTTGAAGGCATATCATTCCCTGGAATATGTTTTTGTTCTGATGGATGAGTAAGGGTAAGTTGCCAGGCAACTGGGCTGTGGATAGGTCACAAGAAAAATTGAGGATTTTTAACTAAATTGTGCATCGCTACAATAAACTATAAATGAGAAAACTCAATATGTATCAAATGCCATAAACATGCAAGCTATTATTCCCTAAATCATAGAAATTAGAATGAAGTACCTGTTCCAAGCTCGTAATAACATGTCTGAACCACCTCCATGACCTTCAGCTTTCGTTCCAAGATTGGCAGCGAGATTTGTAATAAGTTGTGAAATATCACAACCATGAGGAATTTGAAACTTAATACTGACCTATAATATAAATGTAACTCCACCATCAGATATAGATTCTATTTCAACTATAGTAACAGAACCTGAAGATCGCATCATCAAAACTAGAGCATAGTGGTTGTGAATTCTTTTTTTGTATTTTCGAGACAAAAAGAGTGGCAATGACGGACATATACTTATTAAGCCAAATATCATTTTAAAGCTAAGCCTACTTTTCTGCATTTACAGAATAACTTTGGAAAACATAAACCACAAAGAAGTTATCTAGAACCAACTTGTTTGATTTCCCATGCAATCACCTTAAAATTAAGGCAAATTACTGAATAACAAAGTGCACCGACCTTTTGGCCTTTAACGGCAACAGAGAAGGGAGGATAAGAACCGTATCGAATTCCTCTACTTCTCATCAACTCCTCAATTCGCTGGCGTTCCTTCTTGGCTCTTTCGTGGACATCCACAGCACCATTATCCGCATAAGCCACTCCCACCAATCCAGATCCAAAAACACCAGCTAAGAAAACCGGAAGCAAGGAATAGTCGTCGCGCAAGACTCTGGACCTCGAAACATCGGAAGAGGCAGACCAAAAAGACGCAAATTCTACAGAAAAATAAACAAGAAGCATTCGCAACATAAATTGTATAAAACGCGGCGTTTGGAAAGAAGATTAACCGATGTGGAGCTGTGGAAAATAAAAGAGAGAGGAACTTACTGTGGTGTGTAGAAAGAGGGGAGGAGCGAGAAGTTAGGGTTTGAAAAGAGGAAAACGAACGCCAATGCCAACGCCACAGCCGAGCTGACCTAGCCAAACGCTCCATTGAAGAATGAAGAAACCAAAGAGAATTTGACGTAAATAAGATAGTACAGTGCGTTTACGCTACAGTTCTGCACACTCTTTCGTGCTCTGCAAGTCCTTCTTCAACTTTCCCGCTTTATGTCTAGAACTTTATATATATAGAAACATGAGACAAAAGAACACATAGTCTATAGAAGAACGCGTGTCGTGATATTACTAAACACGTTAAAATATATATAAAAAAATTTGTTTGGATGATGTTGTGAATAAATTACAATTATTTTATTATATATAGGGATTATTTGTGATAAAAAAAAATATATTCTTAATTTAATTAAAATAGATTAATAAAATATTTCTATAAACTTTATTTTTTATGAAAGAGTGTTTACATAAACTAATTTATCTTTTTCATGCTAACGTACAATCATAATTTTTCTTATAATTATAAGTTATTTATTTCTTAATAACAATTTTACAAATGAACTTAAAATAATTTCTTAAACTTACTAATTACTATCGAAATCAAAAACCCAAACTAACACTTGTTATATTTAGTAGGTTTGTTTCTCTCCGGTGCCGATTAGGTTGAGAAGAGGCCCAAAGTTACAGGCTTTCTGCTGGGCCTAGATTATCTAGGTCCATGCGGATAATATGAAAAACTGTATGTTTATTTTCTGCTGACAATAAAATATTTTCTTCTTGGCTCTTGAGTTTAAATTTGAAAATCCTCTCTCTCTCTCACTTTAGTTTGACCAAATCAACCATTGCATACGGGTTTTGTAATGGGCCACATGCACTATGTACCTGAAATTGTTACTTTTTCGCATTTGGTGTTTGTTCAATTATTACTCGCCACTCACGCAGCTTCCCTGTTTATGTGGGCATCACTTGCAAAGCCAAACATACATCAGATGAGAGATTTGAAGCTTTGAATCTGAACCAAGGCATGGCCCTAGTTTCCTCTTCAGGGTAACAAATCTATACTTCAGGACCAAATTGTGGAACATTTATAATACTACACTTGTCCACTGCGATTTTCACTCAAGTTAAGCACGCTAGGTGTTTGAAGCTCCTTCTTGTGTGATTAACACGCATTGACTAATATATGAGTCTCTTTGAGCAAACAAAAATATGTGATCCATCTTTCCTAACGTTGGGAAAAGGAAAGGGGAATATAGTTTTCGACAAAAAAGCTACTTTCGGCACTTCACCTCGATTTCTTTTATTACCTCGATATTTTAAAGTTATTATAGAAATCTATGCAAATTAAGTTCGACAAAATTACTTAAAAGAGATTAAATATTATCATTGCATATTATATTCACAACTATCGATTTAATGTAAACAAAAATATTAGTATAGGTTAGGTTGACATGAATTCTGAATTGTTTATATATTATTTGTCTATTCATCTCCTCTTGATTCTGTTACTTCGAGTGTCAATATTTGCATGGAATAACTTCTACCATTACAAAAAACAACAGACTGCCATTGAAAAATCAAGTCATCTCTCTTATGCTAACAAAGAACCATAACAGATAAAAAGAGATATCGAAACAACTTAATTTCAAACTAATTAGATGAATAATTTATTCTAATTTCAAAATTGAAGAATGAAATTACAGACAGCACCTGAGATCTCATATTTTACTCGACAAATATATATATATATATATATATATATATATATATATATATAGAGAGAGAGAGAGAGAGAGAGAGAGAGAAATAAAATATCCAATGCTACGCAATGCAACAAACTTCAATAAAAAAAAGGACAGCAAATAAATTATAAACATTATTATTTTAATACTATAATTAAAACCCTCTTTTTTATGGATTTTGAAAAGTAGTTATAAATAAAAAGTAAATATTTCATTATTTATTTATTGTAAGTATTTATCGCTAAAATTATACTGTATCTTTTTTTAAATATTTGACATATTTGTTCATTCTTCTTTGACCTAATTTAGGTTAGAATTACCTTTTCATAATCTTTATTTGAGTAAGCTTTTTCTCGTGTAATTTAAACTTTTTTTCTTATTTTTTAATGTGCATGAACTTTTAAATTCTACATGTTTTACTGGTTGAAAATTGTAATTTTTTTGTTAGTCTGACTTAATTATGATGTTATTGTTCTATTGTTTAAATAACTAAAAGCTATATGAAAATTTTTATGCATTTGGAAAGTTTTTTGTTTCTTGCATATCAAGTTTCTTTCATATTGGGAAAATTAGTTAAGAGTTTTGTTAAAATAAACCTTATTGTATAAGAATATGTATATAATATTGAATTTTATGGATTAATCAAATAATTGTCTAGATGAAAATGCAATGTTTTGATATTGAAACAAAAAATTGAGAAAACTATGTGAAATAGATACGTGAAATAAATATAGTCAAAGACAAAACTACTCAAAGTGATACAAATTATTTGAAATAAGATAGAACGAATGAGATTAAAATTGACAAAATTTTGAACTATTAATGATTTTGTTAATATATAGTTTGAATGTTAAGTTAAATGCTTGAACGACATTTAAGTGATTATATTAATATTAAGACAAAGCATTATTATTCAAATGTTCGTATGATAAGCAAAATAATAGAGTTTCTGTAAAAAAGAAATCGAAACAATTATTTTTTATATGATGTCACTCAAACCATGAACTTACGGTTTGAGAAAGGAGGAGTCATAATCATGATTAACTTTTTATATTTTACTAAAAAAAGGAAATTCAAGCAAAACTTATATCTTAATAAAAGTATTTTTCATATTAAAGATATATAATATATTTCATTAGCTTTTCCAACTAAATTAAAAATTAAATATATTAAAATTAGATTAATTAAATTAAGACATATCATGATTAAATTAGTTGAGTAAAAAAAAATCATGAATAATATAACATAGTTGAATATTGGAAATGGTAAAGTAGACTTTTATGCAAGTCAAACATTAATTTATAATGAGACTTGTTAAATTTATATATCATGTAATTATCCCTTAAAACCTTAAAAAGATAAAAATAATGTGTAGTAACATGTGACTTTTGTATTGAATTTAATTAAGCATGGTAATTATAATTATTGTACTTTTACAATAATAAACCAAAAATAACATAAAATATTTGTACTTTATATTTTGAAATAATTATATGTTATTATCATTTTTTAGAAACTTAAATATATACTTAGGTAGTGTATTATCGTAATATTAATATTCATTTATATAAATATGAAATGTTACATTCACATTTTATCCTCTTTAAGAGAAAGAAAAGAGCAAGTGAAAATAGCATTATCTTTATAAACAAATATTTTGACAAAAGAAATAAAACACCCAATAATATACCATCCAAATTAAACTCATAATAGTGTATATTATAAAATTATTTCACATATTCATTTAAATATTTTTCTCAAAAGAAAAGCTCTCTTTATAAAATTATTTCACATATTTATTTAAATATTTCTCTTGTTGAGATATCTTAAAAGATACTTTACTTACATTTATCATACTTCCAAAAAATAAGTGAGAACTGAAAGGTGCTATATGTCAAGAAAACCTACTCTACTGAACCAATCCATTGGAGTCTATAAACTTGTTCTAGAACAAACATGGTGGTTTTTCACCCATTTATGATCCTACAGTAATTATTATTTCAGGGGAAGCTTATCCATAAAATTAAGCTACTTAAATACCAAGTTCTGACAATTTTTTTTTCTTTTCATTTTTCAGGGACTGTGCATAAGCAACAATGTCAAACTCAAAAGCACCAAAAGGCCTAACAATCCAACTTATGCCATGCCATGCAGGACAGCAAAGATGCAGAAGTAGTTGCTGACACAACTGTAAAGAGCATTCATTTCTTTCAACAATCATTAACATGCCCTTTGGTTCAAAGCCTCCTCTCAACACAACCACATTCAAAATCCCTTTCAACAAATTCTAGCTTTCCCCTTGAGATGCCATTCAGTGGAAGATAAACAATAAATGAAATTAAAATAAACATTATCAATTAAAATAAAAAATCATACAAACAAAATACAAAATCATCATGGTATTCTATAATGAACTTAGCCAAGGAGGCATTCTAACATCCACCTCAGACAAATTTCATCATATATTTTTTTAAGTACTTTGTGTTGTAGCGACGTAAAAACATAACATAAAAAAGGCAATGGGAAAACGAAGAACAGCAAAAAGTTACAGAAGAAAGTCCAAACTGAACTTAAATAATAATATAATATAATATAATAGTAAATACATTCTGATAAAGCATTTCAGATTACACGAGGAAGAGCACAAAGGAAAAGATACCATTTACGAGCTATGACATGAACGAATCTAATTTCAACTCCTAACCTCTGTAAGTCAGAAAGAGATACCTTTTTTGTTACATACAAAGTCACAAAATGAAAAGAGAAACTATAGCTTTCCGTATACGAAAATCTAAATAAACCCCAAAAAAACAACACTAATTATACAACTTACTTATGGCGCAGTTAAAAAGTAGCACTAGTGAGAAGTTACTACGCATTTTTTAGTGAAGAGGTTGCGCAGGTTAAAAATGTTACCCCCACCACCTCCTCCATCATTGCCTCCACTGTTACTATTATCAGTATTATTATTATTACTACTACTGTTACCGTTGCTCATGACGCCGCCGCCGCCGCCGCTAACACCCACGGCGCTGTTCTCGTCGCTTCTGCAGCTCAGGTGGTGTCTGTACCCAATGCACATCGGGACGTTCAGATTCAAAACCCTCGCGGTTCCTCCTCCGCCGCTGACTTTGCTCCGGCGAGATTTGGGAGGGTCAGAGGTTTTGCGGCGGACCTGCCAGACCGGGCTGCTCCGGCCCACGTGGACGCCGCCCCGGCCCGGACTGCTGGGCCACTTTCTGGACTTGGACTCGCCGGCGGAGTTGCTCCGGGAGCAAGGCGCGCTGTTTACCTTCCGGGTCAACGGAGCTCCGGCGAAGAACTTGGGTCGGGTACCCGCATTTCCCGCGGACCTGCTCCGGGAAAAGGGCCATATGTTGATGTTCAATTCCGCGGAACTCGTTGAAGCGCCACTTTTTCTCTCTTTCCTCTTCCCTTTCTCTTTCTCGTCGATGTTTTCTGTGCTTTTCTTATCGGTCTTTCTGAAAATGTCCCTCCAGCGTTTGGAGGCGGAGGAGGAGGAGGGTTCGGTTAAAATGGAAGGGGAAGGTTCTGGGTCGGGCGGGGAACCGGGTTCGGGGTCGGGTTCTTGGATGGGAGGTGTAAAGGTGGAGGGTTTGGGAGAGGGGTGTGGTTTGTTTGGGAGGAGGTGGAGGGGTCGGAGGACGCCGTCGACGAAGAGTTCATCGGCGGAGAGAAGGTTAGGTTGAGGGAAAGAAGGGTTTCGGAGCATCCAGAACTCGAATTCTGGTGAATTGCAATTAGTTGTGTTGGGTTGGGGTTTGTCCATGTTTGTGTGTAGAGAAAGTTGTGTGTGTTGAATTTATGGCGTTTTGCAGCGGTGGGTGAAGGTTGTGTTAGATGAGAAGAGGCATTAATTAAAGAAAGAAAGAGGAATGGCATAGATTTGAAGGGAGGGTATTGGGGTCCATTGAGGTGGAAGGAGCATGTGCCATACAAATTGGTGTTTGGGGTGTGTGTGCCTAATAATCACCTCCTTATGCAGCTTTATATCTGCCTTTCTTCGCCAATCACCAAGGAAAACAAAAGATAATGGTGGATATGTGTGGGGTGCACATGCTATGCCCTCTCTCTCTAATGCCTTTATCTCCTCCTTCCTTACTCTTCTCTCTTTCTCTCTGCTCCTACCAACACACACTTACATATTTCACTCATCCACTTTCCTCCAACCTATATGGAATTCCTCTTCTTTCATGCCCAATCAATTTTCTTTTTTTGGTCATTACGTTTTCCATCACTTCTTCCCCACAGTAACATGCCTTGCTTTACTAGGATACAAAGCCATTTTAATCTTTACATTTAGTTGTATGATACTGATCAATTATTATTATTTTTTAGTTTTTTTAAATTCGCATTTAGTATTCATAAATTACTCCATAAATATAATACTATATTGTTGGGCTTTGTGGAGGCTTGATTTGAGTTAGGCCCAAATTAGACAGTAACCCTAGTTTCTCCCTATAAATACAAAACTTGTATTTGTAATCTTGAGCAATCACAAGTGAATAAAATTCT
>Ga0099824_1005723_pt1 | contig 17398 bp, 7 predicted proteins | sample SiratrowhiteBW_FD_76837 | JGI IMG/M metagenome (GOLD analysis project Ga0099824, IMG submission 76837) | Root nodule microbial communities of legume samples collected from California, USA - Siratro white BW | ecosystem: Host-associated > Plants > Roots > Nodule | place: USA: California... | reverse complement strand
TTAACAACAGGAATTAGCTTTGGAATTGGCTTAATTATGGGAATAGGTTTTGGGAAAAGACCTTTGAATTTTGCTTCTTCACTGGGAATTGGCTTTAAATCTGGAATTGGTTTTGGTGTGGGCTTAATGGAAATTGATTTTGGTACAGGCTTGTTAAAAAGTGGAATAGGAATAGGTTTAATAACAGGAACTGGCTTTGGAATAGGTTTAACAAATGGAATTGGTTTAGGAAACAATCCTTTGAATTTTGATTCTTCATCACGTCCTTGTACATTTACTTTTTCTAATTCCTCATTTACAACCTTCCCATCCATGTTCACTTCATTGCCTACATAAGAAACGCAATAAACATATAAGTTAATAACATATAGAGAATCACTAATGGTTCTTACATTATGTCAATTTCTCAAATTAGGCCATGATACAAGAATTACATTCCAATGTCTTACAATTGTAGTGTTTCCTTCATAAATGTAATTATTAGAATGAATAATTTGTCATTGATAAATAACAAAAACGAACACAAACCTGAAATTTGAGTAGTGGCAAAAGCAGAAGCTAAGTCGGCAAGGAGCAACAAGGGAAACCAGAAGCACAAGAGTGCACAGTACAGAGTAGAACTCTTTCTCATTGTTAAAACAAGTAATAGAAGCTAAAAAGAGAAATGTCTGAAGGCTTGAGTCAAAAGTTGTTGCATAATCACATTATTTATAATGCCTAGATTAGAGTTTTTTTCATCAGCACCAAGAAGCTTGGCATTGATTTGTCATTAGTCATTACATGCTTTGAAATGTACTCCGAAATTTTAGATTTTGTTTAGGATCATAATGTGGGTAGTTGCAACTTTGATTTTTGTTTAGAGAGGTCAATAATGTTTAACACCTCTGGTTTTGGTGTGTTAGTGATAGATGCTCTGTTCAATAAATGAGTCTGAGAAAGATGTTTCTTTTTCTTTTGAGAGGTTCAAAACCACATCAAACATTGGAAGGTTTCTATAGCAGGTGAGGACACTTTTGGGAACCAAGCACTACCAGGTATTAAAAAAACACAGAAACATGTTTAAATTATTTAATGTTGGTCAGGTCTGTAATGTTTATTTGTACACACCAGGATCACAACACTATATTTATTACATATCCCTGTCTACAAGGCCTTAGTTTGAATTTGGTTATGGGAAGGTGTTGTAAGTAGGACCAAGTGTAGGAATTTTGATTAACTCTTGGTTTAATTTAGATGAAAAATTAATAAATTCTTTTTATTTTTTATGAGGGTTGAAACACTCCTCCTATACTTTCTATTAATAAAATTTTTATTAATGATAAAAAACATAGGAAGGTTCAAATAAAGGGATCAAAGCAAATATTGTATCATTTTATTGTAACATTATTTTAAGAACTTTTGTCCCCCTTATTTAGCAGAGTTGACATTAATGTCGTTTCTCAGCTATATCATACACTTCAACCATCTTAAAGCATTAACAAAAATAACATTATTATCTTACTAATGAGGCCAACTGGATAAATTGTATTGTTAGTTATGAAAGCAAGAGAAAGAAATACTAATAATTCAAAAAATCTTATTTTTAAATATTTCATAATTATAAATATTCAGTAAAAAAACATTTCATAAATCAGTTATAATAGTACAATCATAATAATCTGATCATAAAATAAAAAATATTGTATAATTGTGAATAAATGTCAACTTAGATGATTTTCATTATGGGAATCTTTTGTGATATAATCTCCAAATCAGAAAAGCCTTGGAAGGAGGCTATCAGCTTAGAAATATGAAATATAACAGTTCAGAAATTCTATTGTTTTAATTAAAATAAAGCAAACTTAACCTACAAATATTTTCTATGAATATGAATCTTTCTTTTTTTTTTATAATAATAATGATAAAATTTAGATTTTATTAAAATGAAATGCACGTATTATATAAGATAATAGCAAAATAGTCTCTCTATCTGTACCCCTTTTCCAACCCCATTCAAATTAGCCTAAGCACCTAAAAGTGGTCTTTCCCCTTACATTAAATTTACCTTCCCCTTGCATTCCCCAATAACCCTGCATAGCTAGGAGTTTTCAAAATCAAAGTCTTCCTTCAAAAATCCTATTCCTAATTATTTCACTTCATCCCAAATTCAAGTAACCATTTCTACCATCATTGCCTATTCCAACTCTTTAATATGGTAACACTCTATACTCCTCAAACTTTAAGACTCTTTCTTTTCATTTTTAATACCTATATATATAAGCACTTCTTATAAAAACTCTAATGAACAGTGTTATGTATCTTTCTCATGCTCTACCATAGTATACTCATTTCCAACCAAATTCCTACTATACCTTTAGTTTTAGAATCTTCATGCTACTTTTATAAAATAATATGAACTTCCCCCACGTTGTGTTTACACAAAAATACATACAATGTCTTTGTTTTAAAGAATAACATTCCCACTTAGGTTGTGCTTGCATTGCTGCAATTTCACAGACACATATTATTACGTTAGTATTTTTCTTGCTATCAACCATTTAACCAATCAGTATTTCTCTTCTCCAAAACACTGAAAGAAAAGAAGCACCTAATTTGGGAGGCTCATTTAATGGAGGGAGCATCTATGCCTTATCACAACAACAATAACAACGGTGTTAACCACTTTTGACCACTCTAAACATATGTCAAAGTTGGAACAACCCACATAATAATCCCTAAACCAAATCTAAAATTTCGGAGTATATTTTAAAACATGTAATAATGACTGATAATGACCAATATTAGTCCCAATTCAAGGTAGATATTATAAATAATGAGAATATGGGAAAGGAGTTACTCAAGCCTTCAGATATTTCCCTTTTCAGCTTTCATTACTTGTTTTCTAAATGAGAAAGGGTTTCACTCTCCAATGCGCACTTCTGCGCTTCTATTTTCCCTTCTTACTCCTTGCCACCTTCTCTTATGCTCTAGGTCTGTGCCTCGTGCTATTACTCTCATATACTTTATAATAATTTTGTTAGGATCGTAGTCTAGGAAATATCATCATATGTTTTTGTGTTAGTCCTTATTACTTAATAAAATTTTATAATTGTTATATGCACTTTGTTATTTAATATGCACAGAAAGAGCTACGCATAGACAAAGTTATCAGTCTTTGACTTGCATATATTTCTCAATTTCTTATGTAGGGAATGAAGTGAACACAGATGGGAAGGTTTCAAATGAAGAGTTTGCAAAATCAAGTATTGAAGCACATGATGAAGAAGCAAAATTCAAAGGTTTTATCCCAAAACCTATCCCAAAAGTAATTCCCATTGTTAAGCCAATCCCAAAAGTAATTCCTGTTATCAAGCCTATCCCAAAGGTAATTCCCATTGTTAAGCCAATCCCAAAAGTGATTCCTGTTGTCAAACCAATCCCTGTCAAAGTATATAAGTCTATACCAAAACCAGTTCCCATTGTTAAGCCAATTCCTATTCTTAAACCAATTCCAAAGCCAATTCCTGTTGTTAAGGAAATACCAAAACCCTTTCCAGTGAAAAAGCCCATCCCTAGTGTTGAGTCAGAGGAATTTCTAAAACCAAATCATTTCTTCAAAAAGCCTATTCCTAAACTACCCCTTGATCCCAAATTCAAGAAGCCACTTCTACCACCATTGCCAATTCTCAAGCCAATTCCTACTCCATGAAATCATGTCTACCTTCTCAAATTTTGAAGTTATTGGAGATACGCCACATTTGAACCTCAATAATGATCGCATAATCTTTTCGTATCCTTCTTGTGTTGTACTAGATTGGAAGAATATATGTAATTAACATTTCTCCTTAATGAGTTCTTAATATTACGTCTGTAAGATTGATATATAATATTAAAGTAACAAATGGTACTGAATTTCTGTTTCTTCAAGTATTGTTTTTAATCAGTACAATGCACCAATTCAAGTTATAAGCCAACATAAACAAATTTGTTGTTCTTTGAGTTGAGTGTTTTATTTTATTTTATTTTTCTCCAGGAACACAACTCCATCCGTTAATTGAACACGCTTTAGTTTGTTATTTATATATACTTCACAAAAACAATGATTAAGAAAAATCATGTGCATTAATAATCGAGCATCATTCTCAGTCTCAATCGTTCGTTATGGGGTTCTTTAATTTTTTTTTTTTGAGCAATAAAACTATATTAAAAATGAGACAAGTGTTTGTTTCAACCTTTTAACAAGCAATATTATGGAATTTTTCTCTATCTCACCCTTGTTAAATACCAAGTTTGGCAATTAATTTTTTTATCGGCAACAACAAATTTATAAAATTAAAATAATAAGATTATTCCAATCTATATAAAAAAAATTGAGCTAGTGCTACCAACAATAAGCATTGTCACAATATATCTACCAACCAAAACTAGACAAAGTTCACGACAAAATAAAAACCTAACCATCCTAAATAAGAACCTCGGATAGAATAAAAAACTGTACAAATTAGATCTCAAGATAACAAAATATCAACTATTACAAACTCATCGCATCTAACAAGTACACATAAATATTGGGAGCTGTGAGGATGAGAAGGTGTGCAATAGTGTTTTTCCTTTGTTTATGCAAGTTATGATTCGTGTTGTAGTAATGCACAATGAGATGGGAGAATATCGGTAATTACAGCTTACTACTAACACATTTCATGAGCCGGGGGCAAGAAACACATATACGGGAAGATGTCTAGGAATTGCATTGTCATAAGACATTTGTATATTATCTATTGTTCCTGTCCTCGAATGAGAGTGTATAAGTGTACTGGACAACTTATAAACTGTGCATGTAGTAGAGCACACATACTACATGTTGTGTATTGAGGTTTGAGTGGGGTATGGTGATGTATTTATATAAGGGTTGAGACACCCATAAAGTGTTTCTCTTTAATTTAATTTATTTCTTGCTGTTCAAAAAAATTAAATAAAAAACATATAAAATGAACAATCTAAAACCAGCAAGACTGTGTAAACAATCTATATATCTGCCAAGATACTCCAAAACATCGAAACAACATCAAAAGAGAGCTACTACACAATCAAGCCTCAATTATTCTTACACAGCCGAGTCCCTTATTGAAAATTCCTACAACAAAACCACAAAGTCAACAATTTGAACTGGAAAACAGTAATTGTCAAATTAATGTGCACATATAACAAATAAGTCTCAATCTGTGATTGTCAAATTACTGTGTGCACGTATAACAATTAGTGCTATTTTGTTGTGGCTTATTTGTGATTGCACACTTGTGATTCTTTTTACAATACTTCAAGAACAAGTTCTTGTCCAGACAGCCTCAGATTTGTTAGGGAAAAGAGTTTTTTTTTGGGACCTAGCTTAGGACCTCCATTGATGTTCAGACTGACTAGATTATGAGACAGATTAGGTTGCGGTTGCACAAGAACCTTATTCCATGGAACATAACAGTTTTGCATATTGAGCCTCGTAGAAATCCAACCTGTAGCCTTTTACCAATGAGAGTTTCTTTCTGCACCTTCATAGCTTCTTCCCGCACCTCCTTACCTTTTTGATTTTCCCACACTACCCTTTATTAAAGATTATACGGACTGTTTTATCCTTTCTGTGATACATCTTCATTTTTATTTCTGGAATGGCTATTCTGAAAGTCGAAAAATAACACTCAATAATGCTTCCAAAATGGCCTAATTTGGAAATTGTTTCCAGATCCAAAAGTCAAATTATACTTCCGGAAGAGCCTATTTCGGAGAGTAAAATTTGATTTCATGATAGACTGTTTCGAAAATCAAATTTTATGTTTCGAAATAGACTATTCTAAAAATCAAAACATATATAATAACCTTGCAGGGGTAAAAGAGTCTTTTTAAAATGTGTAATTTAGGAAAACTAAAAAGATACGGAGGTGCAGGAAGAACATATGAAGTGCTCGAAGAAGCTCTCTTCGTTAGTAATAAATCTAGTCATCCAATTTGAGACTTTAAATTTCTAGTTTGAAAGCAAATGTTAGTTATGCTATGTACACATATTAGAGTGGAACATCGATTTCGTTGATCCCCTTTTAATTTCCTACTTCCACTAAATGAACCATGTTGACAAGCCTTTTTGAGTAAAAGAGTGCAGGTAAACCTACAACTGAAAAGCTTAACAACATATAGATCTTGTGTACGTGATTGCACCAAAATAGAGAATTTTGCATTTCGGTATTTATTTATGGATCAAGCCTAGGCTTTCATTTGAGCTATAGTGAAAACTTACTCCGGGTCGAACACTTGGTTCCTGAAAACGTTCTTATTTTATAGGTTCAAGTGTTCATATAATCACTAGCTACATACTTTTCTACAATGTATTATTACTCTTGTTACCCAACCTAGGATGTCTTCATTTTTATAAGTGATTCCTAACTTGATTATGGTGAACAGTATTTAGTGCAACCTAGTCATCACATCATCACACGTATTCCAAATTTTCAAATGGTCCTTTAGGTAAAAAGTAGGTGTCTTATTCATTTAGCCTTACTTCCACACCACACTATTTACGATGTCAATCCCTCTTTTAATTAAGTTGTCGTAGGTCGCTACCCTATCCAACAATAATTTCATACAAAAGGTAGGTTTGGCTAATGATAGGGCCTTATATCTTTCCAAAAACTTTTCAAGATATATGCAATCCTCCCTTTATTGTTCTATTTCGTAGTTTTATGTATTGTACGTAAGAAGGATGATAGATAGTTAGTATATTATGAGTAGGAAGGATATTGGTGCTTTTATTTGTGCAAGTTATCTGAAGTGTAATAGTACATCCAACAACCAACAAAAGATTTTTGTTTGGAGTAGGAACAGATTACATTTTTCAGGAATTTGTGAGGTCATCCGTTTGAAAGAGGTACAAGATTCACGTGTCTTTGGAAGGTTGACAGAATTCAAATACTTTCGGAGCAGCTAGCTGTTTATCACTCTTATGTTTTTACTTGTATCTATATAATTTATGGAATATTCTTTTTGTAGTGTGTTTTTGACAATGGTGGATAGAGTCTCTGTTTGTATGCCAAATGCATTGCATAACTTAGGCTTTTCACTCTAGTTGGGTATTTGTGTGTGTAGGATTTGGATCTAGGGTAGAAATATTTTTTTGTATTGTGTTTTCTGTATTAGGGTTGGAACACCCCTTTAGTGCTTTTATTAATTTTATTTTTTGTTGTAAAAAAAAATTATATGAATTTAAATCAAATTTTTTCTATTTTATACTTTTTTTTGTTATATTCTATTTTTTTTAAATTACGTCATAATATTATTTAGAATTAAGAATTTAAGGTTACGTCAGAATATTTGTGACTTAAACATTTATGTTCCAAATATCGCTACCTATTATGGTACATTTGAAATTCACCTTTGTACCACATATTTTTATCTTCAACCAATTTTAATGTTAGCTAAAGTAATAAATGATATAGTGATTATTAATTGATTATACGTATAAATGTGTAGTGATTACTAATTGATTATACGTATAAATGTATAAATGTGTAATGGCCCTTTTTGAAAAAACTATCTCAAAATAAATATAGACCAAAATTATTAAACACCATAATAAATCATTAATTATAGTCACAAGTCAATTATATTATATTTTATTCTACTCTTTTAATTTTAAGTTAAAATAGGATAACTGAAAAACTGAGTTGATAAGGTTGATTGGAATAATTTCTTTCAATAAATTCAGTTAAAAACTGAGAATGTGTTTGAATTTGAGTCATTAATTTTTACTAAATACGATGTTTTTTTTTATAGTTAACTGAAACTACACATCACTGTAAACTCTAATTGATTTAAAAGTCCCCATTAAATGTTTTATCTTTATCTTTAATTACATTTAATTCAACTTTAATTTTCTAATTTAAAATCTAACTCAGCCCATACCTTTCATTCTACATTTTCCACAAAGACTCCCAGTCATGCATCTCCAGAGTCTTATAAAAAGTCACTGGGAATGTACTAATACCTACATATCAAAAGATTGAGACATTACTCACTCACTTTTATTCAAACTAGTGATGACAATAATGTCTCGCTATTCATCTCTTGCTTTTGTTTTCCTTTGTCTTTGCAATCTTTATTCTTTAGAAGCTTTCAATGGTGAATTTATTGTGGAGTTAATCCACCGTGACTCACCAAAATCACCATTCTATAACTCTTCAGAAACTCAATTCCAACGAATTGCAAATGCCCTGAGACGTTCCATTATCCGTCTGAACTATTTCAACAAATCTTTTGTGTCTCCAAACACACCCCAAGCACCTATAACCTCGGCTCTAGGAGAATATCTAATGAGTTATTCAATTGGAACCCCTCCAGTCCAATCCTATGGAATTTTGGATACCGGTAGTGACATTACTTGGCTGCAATGCCAACCATGTCAAAGTTGTTTCAAGCAAAGCACTCCTATTTTCGATCCTTCAAAATCCAAAACATACAAAACCATCTCTTGCACTTCTAATATATGTCGTTCTTGCACTCCTAATATATGTCGTTCTGTATATGGTACCTCTTCCGCCGCACACACCAGAAGTTGTAAATATTTTATTCACTATTTTGGTGGGGCACAGTCACAAGGAGATCTTAGTTTAGAGACCCTTACCTTAGGCTCCACCAATGCATCTCCTGTCAAAACTCCTAGAATTGCAATAGGATGTGGTCACAAAAATCGTGATTTTGAACGAGGACATTCTGGCATAGTTGGCCTAGGACGTGGAACAGTGTCCCTTATAAATCAAAGTTAAACCCTTGACCACTATTAAGAACAAAATTGAACTAATGAATCCCCTTCTCTCAATCCTTTGTTCATATAATATATGAATTCCCAATCCAATCCTAATCCTAAACTTTCTCAAAATTCATTTTAACAATGATCTCCCTTTTCTTCTTCTTTTTTATATGATCATCCATGATTTCATCTGCTACCATTACATTATCTAAAAAGCCTCTTTTCTTTATAAATGAAGATTGCTTTAGTTTTATAATGTTGTATAAAACTCTCTTAAACTCATCTGATAATTTTTTTTGAAATTACCTTGTACACACACGTCGCTAGTAATATTGTTCAATACTCATTTAGCTTTTGAGGATTTTTCACCTTAGAAACAGGGTAATGAATGAAACATTTCATCCTCTTAGCCATTCCGCAACTATGAAAGTTGTTACCGTATTTACTAAATCTTCTTTAACATTATCCCACGAAAATTATATAAAACTGAAATTAAAGTCCTTTAAGTCCAAGCCTTTTACTGCTGTCATATTCCCATATTATATATATATATATATATATATATATATATATAACGAATTTTCTTTTATTTTGTTTAGTTCCAATTTAACTAGTTTTGAGTTAACTAAGAAAACACCAGATTACATTCCTAATAATAGTGCAACATTATTACGGTCCGCTAACGCCACATAAAATTCTAACTATTTTTAAAAGTTAAAATGTGTAAAATTAGTTTTAAATTTAATTTTATATTATGTAAAATGTATGTGTTAGTTTAGATTTTAGTTAGATTTAAGATAACGTTAACTGTAAAAAATGAAAGTATTTGTATCCATGTCAAATTAACTTACACAGATAGAGTTCACTTAATACTGCTTATAGGGTGTGTTTAAGATAAAATTGATGAAGTAGAAAAGAAGTAGATTTAAGGTGAAAGTGAGTGAAATAAATATTTTATCCAGAGAAATGAAAAAGAAGTTTATGAAGATTTATGTGTAATGTAATATAAGTGATTTATAAAAACATCTTTTCTAATAGATGAAATTATAGGATTACAAATTTGTCCTTGTTATTAAAATTAATTTAAAGTGAAATATAATTAATTAATGAAATATTTTTCTTAATTCATGAAAATGTGTGATCACCAATTATTTTAATGTCTTTCTAAATTAAAAATCCAAAATAAATAAAAGTCTTAAATTATTTAAAATACTAAATAAATAAAATTATAAATTATTTAATGTCCTGCTTAAATAGAAAACTGAAATAAATAAAATTTTAAAATTATTCAAGTCCTAAATAAATACAAATCCAAAATTATTTAATGTCCTATTTAAATAAAATTCTTAAATTATTCAATACTCTAATTAACTACAGTCCTAAATAATTTAATATCTTAGTTAAATAAAAAGTTGAAATAAATAAAATTCTTAAATTATTCAAAATCATATAAATTCAAATTCTAAAATACTTAATGTCCTAATTATAATAAAAAAACCTAAATAAATAAAATTTCTCAATTATTCAAATTCCTAAATAAATAAAAGTCCTAAATTATTTAATGACCAACTTAAATGTAAAATTTGAAATAAAAAAAATTTCTAAATTATTCAAAATCCTAAATAAATGCAAATCCTAAATTATTGAATCTCATACTTAAATAAAACAAAATAAAAAGATTTTTAAATTATTCAAAATTTCAACTAAATGAAAATCCTAAATTATTTAATATCCTAATTATAATAAAACTTTGGAATAAATAACATTCCTAAATTATTCAAAATCTTAAATAAATAAAAATTCCAAATTATTTAACCTCCTTTGTAAACAAAATGTGGAATAAATAAAAATTTTAAATTATTCAAAATCTTAACTAAATATAAATCTTAAAGTATTTAATGTCATTTTTAAATAAAAATATAAAATAAATAGCATTTATTTTTTAAATTCTAAAATAAATTAAAAAATCTAATAATGTTCTTATTATAATAAAACTTTGAAATAAATATAATTCATAAATTATTTAAAATTCTAAATAAATACAAATCCCAAATTATTTAATATCTTAATTAAATAAAAATCTAAAATAAATAATATTCTTAAACTATTCAAAATCTTCGAACTCTTAAATTATTTAATGCCCTATTTAAACAAAAATCTGAAATAAGTAAAATTGTAAAATTATTCAAAATCGTAAATAAATATAAATTCTAAATCATTCAATGTCTTACTTAAATAAAAACTTAAATAAATAGAATTTTAATTATTTAATGTTCCATATTCATAAAAATTTAGAATACATCAAATTCCTAAATTATTGAGATATTCTAAATACATCCGAATCCAAAATTATTTAATTTTTGAATTATAATAAAAATTTAAAATAATTAAATTTTTTGAATTATTTAAAATCTTAAATAAATATTAAATCCTAAATTATTTAATATCCAATTTAGAAAAAATTGAAACAAACAACATTTTTAAATTAATTGGTCGCTTACTTAAATAAATAAAAATTGTGAATTAATTGATCTCTTACTTATATAAAAGTCTAAAATAACAAAATTTATATTATTTAAAATCTTAAATAAATAAAAATTTAAATTATTTGATGTCCTAAGTATAATAAAATTTTGAAATAAATAAAATTCGTACATTATTTAAATTTCTAAATAAATGTAAATTCTAAATTATTTAATGTTATAATTAAATAAAAATTTGAAATAAATAAATTTTTAACTTGTTTAAAATCCTAAATAAATACAAATCTTAAATTATTTAATGTTCTTCTTAAATTAAAATCTTTTAAATAAAAGTCTAAAAAAAATCTTCTTATTAAAATTATAAATTAATAAAAAAACTGAAATATTTTATGCTAATTATATAATAACAATATAAAATAAATAAAATTTAAGAATTATTCTAAATTCTAAATTATTTAATATCTTACTTAAATAAGAATATGAAATAAATAATATTTATAAACTATTCAAAATCTTAAATAAATACTATTTTTTAATTATTTAATATTGACCTTAACTTAATGTCTTACTTAAATAAAAATCTGAAATAAATAAAAAAATTAAATTAATTAAAATCATAATTAAGTACAAGTTCTAAATGATACAATGTCTTAATTATAATAAAAATTTAAAATAATTAAAATTTCAAAAATTATTCAAAATTTTAAATAAATACAAAACCTAAATTATTTAATGTCATATTTAATTAATTTTTTATATATATATTCTTTGTTGCTGAAAAAAAATTAATTAAAAATTTGATATAAATGAAACTCTTAAAATGTTAAAAACATTAAATAAATCAAGATTCTAAACAAATAACGATGTTAAATTACAAAACTGTTATTCTTACATTTTAATAAGTTATTTTAATATATTTTAATCAACCATTGTTTGACTATATTAAAAAACACAACACAAGCAACATAACATAAACAAATAGTCCTTCCACGCAGGTTATACCTTTCATACAGCATTTTACACAAACAGTCCCATTCATGCATCTCCAGAGTCTTATAAAAAGTCATTAGGAATGTACTAATACCTACGTACCAAAAGATTGAGACATTACTTACTCACTTTTATTCATATTAGTCATGACAATAATGTCACGCTATTCATCTCTTGCTTTTGTTTTTCTTTGTCTTTGCAATCTCTATTCTTTAGAAGCTCTCAATGATGGATTTAGTGTTGAGTTAATCCACCGTGACTCACCAAAATCACCATTCTATAACTCCTCACAAACTCACTTCCAACGAATTGCAAATGCCCTGAGACGTTCCATTATCCGTATGAACCATTTCAACAAATCTTTTGTGTCCCCAAACACACCTCAGGCACCTGTAACCTCGGGTCTAGGAGAATATCTAATGAGATATTCAGTTGGAACCCCTCCAGTCGAATCCTATGGAATTGTTGATACTGGTAGTGACATTACTTGGCTGCAATGCCGACCATGTCAAAGCTGTTTCAAGCAAAACACTCCTATCTTCGATCCTTCAAAATCACAAACATACAAAACCATCTCTTGCACTACTAATACATGTCGTTCTGCACGAGGTACCTCTTGCGCCGCACGCACCAGAAATTGTAAATATTTTATTAGCTATGCTGATAGGTCACTCTCACAAGGAGATCTTAGTTTAGAGACCCTTACCTTAGGCTCCTCCAATGGCTCTCCTGTCAAAATTCCTGGAATTGCAATAGGATGTGGTTACAAAAATCGTGATTTGGAACGAGGACATTCTGGCATAGTTGGCCTAGGACGTGGAACAGCGTCCCTTATAAATCAATTGGGTCCATCAATAGGTGGAAAGTTTTCTTATTGTTTGGTACCAGCATATTCAAAACCTAATTCATCTGGCAAACTCAATTTTGGAAATGCTGCTGTGGTTTCTGGGCCTGGGACTGTCACAACCCCGTTATATTCACGAAATGGAGATGTATTTTACTACCTAAACTTAGAAGCAGTTAGTGTGGGAAGCAATAGAATAGAGTTTGAAAACTCTTTAGCTAACTCTGGTGGAATGGGAAATATTGTAATTGACTCAGGTACAACACTCTCTTTTCTGCCGACTGATATTTACTCAAAATTGGAATCAGCTGTTGCACAGACAATTAAGTTGCCGCGTGCTAAGGGTTCAAATCAAGGTTCGGAGCTTTGTTACAAAACTGGATCTGGTAAAGTAGATGTACCAGTGATCACAGCACATTTTAGTGGTGCAAATGTCCTTTTATATGCTCCCAACACGTTTGTTAAACTGGCTGATGATATCATGTGCTTCGCATTCGTGCCAACTAAAAGTCGTGCTATCTTTGGAAACTTGGTTCAGCAAAACGTTTTGGTTGGCTTTGATCTTCAGAAGAATACAGTGTCCTTTAAGCTTGTGGATTGCACGAAACAATGACTGACTTATTGTTGTTTGTTTTGCTAACTCTTTTCAAGGAATAAATTGTTTTAGTAAAACTTTTGTCTACCTGAATATTCTCTTTTCTTTTCGACTAAATCATTGTCACTAATTTATTGTTTGTCTTTTTTCCTCTACATTAAGAATAATTGTGGGTTATATTAGATAAAACCCTATGAAGTCGGATTAAATTAGATTTATACATTTATTATATTATACTTAACCTGCTCAAGACCTTGAATAGAGTCAAGTCCTTCACGCATCAAGTCCTCTTACTGGTGCAGGGGAAATATATACTATACATAGTAGATTCATATTTCTTGCTTTCCTCCCAAACAACTTGTTCTTTCTTGAGGGCTATTTGGATTTGCTAATTCTACTATTACTGCTACCTTTTAATTTGCTTCGACAATTTGTAGATGTGAATAGCGTGGCTTTGTAAATTTGTTTGTTCTCTATATTTTATTGGAAAAGTACTGATATTTAGTATGTTTTTAGAAATGGAATTTGACAAAAAGAAAACATAAACTAGTGTTGAACTAGTGTTGCAGTGTGTGAAAAGAGAATCTATTTAGTAATTAAACGTGACTTTTAGGACGATTTATTAACTAAATATACGAGGTTTTCATTATTTAAAATAGTTTATTTATTCTTTTAATATTACTTATCACTTAAATATAAATTAATAATTTATATTATAGTTTATAATGATTAGTTAAAGGGTATCTGAAAGCCATCTCTAAATTATTAAAGGATTCTTTTCTACTAAAATATTATATATGTTTGACAAATAAATTTTAATTACATCGGTTATTTTGGTTTGTAGAGTTTGAACTTTAAGTTTAACTTTTTTTTTTTCTATTCCTATTTTGACTGCTTTATCATTTTTTTTTTTTACCTTACAAAAATTTATTAAACAATATCGGTCATCAATGTTATTATTTTTTTATAAGTGTTATCACTCTTTGTACCACTTACAAGTAATAAAGAGGTGTTGGACTTTTTTCTCAACTTCCTTACACAAAGAGCACACCTAGTGCACCCAAGTTCCATACCTCTTCTAACCAAGTTTACTTTAATTGGCAATCCGTCCAACATTGCCTTCCGGATACACACTTGTGTTGATGAAACAACCTTCAAACTCCATAGCAGCTCAAAAATCTCAAAACCCTATGTTGAATGTTAACTTTTTTCGGCAAGTGTACCGAGTTTAAAGTAATATAGATTTATAAAGTAAGGATGTCGATCTTACAAAGAACAATTTTGCTATTAAATCTCAAATTCATGAATCATTAAGCAAATAAAAGTTTCAAGATGATTTGATTATAATTTGAATTGATAAACAATAAAGACAATTAAAGAATAAATAACAATTATAAAGAGAAGTTTTCAAGATCTAGAAAGATCTGGGATTCAACTTCATCTATCTCCCTCGTTCATATTTTGGATTTGATAATAAAATACAATATTAGTAACTACTCACTATTGATGCACATATAATAATCATTTATACCGATTCCTCTTATATGAAATTCATAAGGTAATTTCCTAAACACTGATCCCTCAGCTATTTAATAAATTACCCAGCATTAAAAACAGATGTTATAGCAATCAATACACTGAAACTTATCCTAGTATTCAAATATATTGAGTATTTTCATCTAGGTCAGAAACTTAAAAGTACTTCCCAGTTAAATTTAAGAATCAAAATCAAGACTCTATTGATCAGATAAATCTAACATTAAGTGCAAGATGAAAATACCAACGGAGTAGAAACTCAATATTATATTTAAAATCACCAAAATATGAATGAGTTCAAAAGATTACATTCAATCCCGAAGATGAAGAATTTAGCTACCCATGGTAGCCATTACAAATCAATGAAAGGAAGATTGCAAGAGAAGAAGAGAATCTTGATTCTAGCCGTATGCCTCCATCCTCTAAGTCTTGAAGTCTCCCAAAACCCTAAAAATCTCATTTTAAACATGGTTTTGGGCCTAGGTTAAGTGACTTTTCTCTTGGGCTTTTTATCTATTTTAAAATTTTTATTTCTTTTCTTCATGAATCTTCCAATCTATTATTTTCTTCATTCTTTTATACCTTGAAATTTCACAATAATTGAGAATAAATTATTTCCTTTAACTCAGGACTCAACGTAAATTTAAATCCAAAAAGTCTAAAATTACGAGTAATTATTATTTTAAATAACACTTAAGCCCACAAGTACTCAATATTTCTCATGTATAAAAACACTCAAAATTGATACTTATCACTAAACCTCTTGATTCAGGATTTGATATCCTGACCTAATAGAATACTATTGAAGGTCATCTATTGCCCATACCCAGTGGTCCTAACCCCCTCTTTTCCACTGGACGGTTGCAATAAGGTTAAACAGTTGTTCTTCTAACTGTTTTTCCCACACTAACCTCTCCCTTCACCAACCTAAAGTGCACCTAAAGAACTTTATGCTATTCTCTTGCACCCATTCCCCAACCTCATCCACAACACTATCCTCACAAAGTGAGATCAAAAATAATATTGGGGACCTATGTTGCAGTGCTGGGTCATCAACCCACCTATCTTCCCAAAATTCAACTTTTTTTCCATCCCCAAGGGACCAATATACTCTACAATCAAATCAATTTACTTGGGCCCTACACTACACACTTTTCATATGTCACGCCATCACCAAGAGTGACCTTTCCATACCAAATTAACATCCATATTCCTCTACGTACCATACCGTAACTCTAGTACGTCCTTCCATAAGTCATACTCCGATACTCCAAATCTCTATTTTCATTTAGCTAGCAAAGCTAAATTAAAGCTACCTATGTCCTTAATTCCCAGCCTTCCTTCATGAAATGGACTGCAAACCTTAAACCAACCAACCCATGCAATTTTTCTCTCCTCATTACCCCAAACCCATAGAAATCTAGCTTGTGATTTCCTAATGATGTTGGACACACCTCACGAAGCTTTAAAGAACAAAAAACAGAATAAATATAGTGCATTTATCACTGATTTAATTAGGCATGTCCGACCTACCATTTAGAGTACTCTACCCTCTCACCTAGAGAGTCTTGATTTAATCTTATCATATGGGACTCCAAAACGACAATCTCCTAGGGTTGCCACCTAATACCATCCCAAGATATTTAAATGGTAAAACCATCCCAAGTTCCTTTTCCATATTCCTTGTATTCTTAACATCAAACACTAGTGGAAAATGATCTTTTAACAGCGGTTCTGGAGGGCCTACAAAGGCGGTTCTGCCACCGCCGTCATTCCCACCGTCGTAAAAAGTACGCCATATATGAAGGCGGTTAAAAAACCGCCGTTGTATATGACACATACCAAGGCGGTTCGTCAACAAACGCTGTAAAAAATCCTTCGCAGTGGCAGAAATGAAAATTTAAGACCTGAACAGCACCTATTAAGGCGGTTCCTGGTCCCAACCGCCTTAATAGGTGTTGTTTACAAAAGCGGTGATGACCTTAACCGCCGTAGTTTAAGCTATTTTTTTTTAAATGCTGCACCTATTCGTGCTGCTGCCCAAATCCTGCATATATTTTCAGTTTTATATATATTTGCAGGCACATATATTTTCAGTCACATTACATATTTCAAATGTACATATGTTATAAAAGATTGGAGGAAACTAAATTACATTGCAATGATCAAAATTTTAGGTTACA
>Ga0099824_1005721_pt1 | contig 17401 bp, 19 predicted proteins | sample SiratrowhiteBW_FD_76837 | JGI IMG/M metagenome (GOLD analysis project Ga0099824, IMG submission 76837) | Root nodule microbial communities of legume samples collected from California, USA - Siratro white BW | ecosystem: Host-associated > Plants > Roots > Nodule | place: USA: California... | reverse complement strand
GATGATATTCGTCCGTTTAATTTCAGACAAGGAGAAATTCCGATTTACGGACATAAACGCGTTTTAGATAATCTAAGACGTCGTTTCGATTATGTTTTTGAGACTGTAAATAAATATCCAGGAGCTCCAAGCGTAAAAACAATCGAAGTGCAAAATAATGCATCTTTTGCCGTTGGAGATAAAATGGCAATTCCGATAAACGCTATGCATGGCGATCTTCAGGTTTTTGGGTACAGAATTGAAGATTTTGCCTATTTGACCGATGTAAAAACAATTGAACAAGCTGAAGTTGAGAAGCTGAAAGGAATAAAAGTTCTCGTTGTAAATGCGTTGCGTGTTGAATCTCACGATACTCATTTTAATCTTCAAGAAGCACTCGATTTTATTAATTTGGTTAAGCCTGAAAGAGCTTATTTAACCCATATCAGCCATGTTTTAGGTTTTCATGAGGAAGTTCAGAAACAGCTTCCTGAAAATGTTTTTCTGGCTTACGACAATTTAGAAATTACAATTTAATTATACCACACAATGAAAAAATCTTTAATGCTTTATCTTTTTATTCTTGCCATTTTGATGAATGTTTTTACGTATTCGTTTTATAACGGAGAAGTGAAATTTGGACAAGAGCGATATGATAAAACCACTAAGAAGTTAAGAGACAGCATTAGTTTGATGAAAAATAAATTGGCAGAAGCAGATTACTTTTCTTTAGAACACAACGAAAATGCGCAAAACTACTTCGATAACAGCGCTTCTGGAGGAAAAGTAATTTTATACGAAAAACTGATTCCGGTTGTGACAGAAAAGTTATTGGACTTTAATTCTAATCCAAAAGGGAATCCTTACACGGGACAAGATCAGATTGGGCCAAACAAATTTATCATTAATAAAGTAAAAATTTTAAACCATAGATGGATCATTGCAGATTACAGTAACGGAGAATTATGGGGAGAAGTCTTGTTAAAATACTTTGTTGATAATGATGATAATATTACCTTTGAAGTAAATCAAACTTGGTTATATCAAAAATAGGATTTTTTAATCCTATTTTTTTTTGACTTTTAAATAAATAGGATTATGAAAAAGATGTTTTTGTTTTTGATTATGGCAAGTGCAATTTCTTGCGGAAAAAAAGTTTCTCAAGAAAATGCAAGCACAACTCCAAAAGAACCTGAAAAGGAAGCTGTCGTTGGAGGAGATTCCGACTCTCATGGATGCAAAGCTTCGGCAGGCTATACTTGGTCGGTTTTGAAAAAAGAATGTATTAGAGTTTTTGAAAACAGCACAAGACTAAATCATGCTGAAGATGGAAAAGCATATTCTACCGTTTCCTATGTAATTTTTGAAGGAAATAAAGCAGAGCTTTTCCTAGATACTCAAAAAGAATCCATCATTTTAGAAAGAAAATCAGAAGGTGATTCTTGGATTAACGGCGACTGGCAGTTGATTCCGTGGAAAGGTTATGTTCTGAAAAAAGGAGAGAAGATTCTTTATACTGGAGAATAAAAGTTTACAGTCGCAGTCTCGGTTTTCAGTTAGAACTTTGACAAAGTTTCAAACTTTGACAAAGTTTTTTTATAGTTAGATTGAAAACTGGGACTGCGACTGCGACTGAATACTAAATAATCTCTTTAATAAATTCAGAATCTACGACTTGGGCAAATTCTTCATTTAAACTTGCTAAAGCAGTCTGATGTATTAATTCGGCAGAGAATTCTTCTCCGTTTAAGCCTTTTTTATTGAAAGTTGCCGTTGCATCAGAAACCAAGTAAACATTGTAACCGAAATTTCCAGCCATTCTTGTCGTGGTAGAAACACAGTGGTCTGTAGTTAAACCCACAATAACAAGATTAGTTATTTCGGCATTATCAATAAGCTCTTTTAAATTAGTTCCAATAAAAGCACTGTTGACATTCTTTTTAATAATGATTTCTCCTTCAAGAGGTTTTACCACATCTTGAAATTCATTTCCCGGGTTTGTTTCGTTTAAAATCGAATTTGGATTTGAAGAACAATGCTGTATGTGAAAAATAGGCAATTTTTTGTTTCTCCAAATTTCCAGAAGTTCGCCAGCTTTTTCTTCTGCTGTAACATTATTACGGTCGCCGCCCCAATAGGTAATATCATGAAAGCCTTTTTGAATATCAATTAAAATTAATGCAGGATTATCAAGTTTTTTGGTGTTCATTTTATAAAGAATTTAGAGTAAACTGCGACTTAAAACTGTGACTGAGTACTAATTAATCAACCAATTCTTGAAATCAAAGAAATTCTGAGGAGCAACTCCATGTCCAACAGGATATTCCTTGTACGTAAGCGGAATATTAAGTTTTTCTAAAGCGGCAGGTGTTTTTCTTGCCCATTCAATTGGAATAACTTGATCTACAGTTCCGTGTGAAGCGAAGAATTTTAAGTTTTTGAAATCATTGTTTTCAAAACCTTCTTTGATGATTTCTTCGTTGAAATAACCGCTCATTGCGACAACTCTCTGAATTTTTTCAGGATAAGAAAGTGCCGTTGCATAACTTAAAATTGAACCTTGACTAAATCCAATTAACGTTACGTTGTTCGCATCAATTGGATAATTTGCCACTAATTCATCAATAAACTTTGCAATTAAATCTCTTGAAGTTTTGGCTTGTTCGTTATCTGAAAATTTATTTTGATCTGCATCAAAGTTGATGGCATACCAAGCATAAGCGCCATATTGTAAATCGTAAGGGGCTCTTGCAGAAATGATATAATAATTATCTGGAAGTTCAGAAGCAAAAGAGAATAAATCGGCTTCGTTGCTGCCGTATCCGTGCAATAAAAGCAATAAAGGATTTTTATCTAAAATTACTTTTGGTTCTCTGATTTTATATTCTAAGGATAGATTCATTTTTTAATTATGAATTGTAAGTTGTGAATTGTAAATTTTTAGTCTCAGTCTCAGTCGCGGTTTTCAATTCTTGACTTTGACAAAAGTTTTGACGTTTTTAGTTTAGAATTTGGTGCTTAAAAATTGGAAATTTAAAAATTAACCAATTTTTTTAAACCATTTTTGAAATAAATTTCCAACTAAAGGAATAGGTCTCATTTGTCCTTGAATGGCGTTAAAAATACCGAAAGTCCATAAAATTGAAATGCAGATCCACATTGGGAAAGTAATGAAGAAACTATCGAAATTACTAATGATTGCACCCAAAGAAATAAAGGTTAAAGATAATCCTAAAGATTGGCGGATATGAAAGGAAGCAAAACTATTTTTGTTCTCAGAATTCATGCTCATGGCGATTAAAACACCAATAATTAGAATATAGCTAGTTATAGCAATTGGTTTTCCTTCTTCGACTGAATTATTCATTTTATTATTTTGTAACTAATTGATTTTGATTGAAAATTCCGTAAACAGAACCTTTAAGTTCAGTTCCTAAAAAAGCAGAGTTTTTTGATTTTGAAAGGATGTTTTCTTTCGTAAAAGTTGATTTTCCTTCTGTTGTAAACAAAGTTAAGTTTGCTTTTGCACCTTCTTTGATTGTAAGATCTTCAAGACCAAAAACATTTCTCGCAGCAGTTAATTTTTTTACGATTGTTTCTGCTGGTAAAACCGTTAGTAAAGCACCAAAAGCACTTTCTAATCCGATAGTCCCATTTTTGGCAGTATCAAACTCCATTTTCTTGAATTCGATATCAATCGGATTGTGATCTGAAGTAATCATGTCGATAGTTCCGTCAGCTATTCCGTTTAGTAAAGCTTGTCGGTCAACCTCAGTTCTTAATGGAGGTGTCACTTTAAAACGAGTGTCAAATCCGTCCAGTTTTTCATCCGTTAAAACCAAATGATGCACCGAAACACTTGCAGTAACGCTTAAACCTTTTGCTTTAGCTTCTCTAATTAATTCAACAGATTTTGCTGTCGAAATAGTCGGAATGTGAAGTTTTCCGCCTGTGTATTCCAATAAAAATAAGTTTCTTGAAATTTGCAGTTCTTCAGCTAAGTTTGGAATTCCTTTCAAACCTAATCTTGTTGAAACAATTCCTTCGTTTGCCACACCGTTTCCTTTAATGTTTGGATCTTGAGAGTAAGCGATGACCAATCCGTCAAAATCTTGTACATATTGCAAAGCAATTTTTAGAATGTTAGCATTGTCAATGCTTTTGTTGTAATCTCCAAAAGCTATTGCTCCAGAATTTTTCATATCAAAAAGCTCCGCCATATCTTTTCCTTCACTGGCTTTTGTTAAAGCTCCAATCGGGAAAATTTCTGTAGCAGAACCATTTGCTTTGCTTTTTACAAAATTTACCTGAGATTGATTGTCAATAATTGGTAACGAATTTGGCTGTAATGCAATTGCCGTAAAACCGCTTTTGGCCGCAACATTCAATCCGTTTGCAATGGTTTCTCTGTCTTCGTAACCTGGCTCGCCCAGCGAGACACTGCTGTCAAACCATCCTTGAGAAACATGAAGATTATCAAATCGTACCACTTCTGTGTCATCGTTTGGAAGTGAAACGCCTATTTTTTCTATTACACCATCTGCAATTAAAAGATCAACGGTCTGATTGTGAAACGGACTTTTTGAGTCGATAATTTTGGCGCTTTTGATGATTAGTTTCATATGTAGATATTTTTTTGTCGTAAAATGATTTTTGTAAAAAGTAAGACGTTTTAGAAAACGAGAAACCTATTTTACAAATTTTATGATTGCCATTTCTAATGCTAAAAATAACAGTGCAAAGATAACAAACCATTTCCAAATTTGGCTGTCGGTTCGTTCAGTTTGTAACGTATTGAAAATGGTCGAAATCGTATCGGCAGTTTTGAAATCAGAAACTACATTGGTGTTTACTTGGCTTAAATCGCTTTCGGTTCTTTTGTAATTGAAACTGATGTTTTCTACCCATTCTTTTTTGTCAAAAACACTGTAATTTCCTGCTGTTTCAGGAAAATCATTAAAGGTTAATTTGACTTTATTGTTTAAAATCTGCTGAACGGGTATAAACGAATCTTCTGTTCCTTTTACTTCCAAAATAGCATCTTTAGTCAAAAGAACATCAACAAAATAAGGTTGATTGTTTCCTATTGTTAAAGCATTTACGCCAGTTTTCTGATTGTTTTGAGCAATTTTATAAAACAATGGGACAATTAAAGGCGATTGCTGAAAATTAGAATTGGCACTATTAATCGGAGCTGTAAAAACCGTAACTCCAGAAACCTGATTTTGAACGGCGGTTACAAAAGCAGTCTGGTCTTCAAACGAAAGAACAGCAGGATATGAACTCGAAACGGCAAACGAACTGTTTACTTTTGGGTATTGGAAATTGCTTATTTTGTTTTCGAAAACGCCTGAAAAAAGAGGATGATCAAAATTAATTTTAGTGATTAGTTTACTGTTGGTTTGCAAATTTCCGAATTGTATTTTTCCAAAATTACCCAATAAAGCGTTTAAACTTGAAAGAGAAGTTTTTTCGGATGGAATCACAACTAAATTTCCTCCTTTAGAAACAAAAGCCTTTAAAGTGGTTTGTAATGCTTGCGGAATATCAACCAGTTCATTTAAAATAATAGTATTTTGTTTTTCTAAACTATTATAATCTAAAGAACCGATTGGATAATTGTTATAATTGAATTCTGCGGAAGTGTAAATTCTGGATAAGAAATTGCTTTTTTCAGGTTCGCCAATGCTGATAACGTTTGTTTTTTTATTTTTTGAAATGCTGAAAAACAATTTATTATCATAAGTTAAACCATTGTCTTCAATTGTTACATATCCGTGAAAAGCTTCTTTAGGAATGGTAAAATTGATTTTCTTTTTCTTCGCGTCGAAATTGACAATAGTTTTGGCAATCAGTTTATTTTGATTGTAAAGTGCTGTTGAAACTGGTTTAAAATCTTCACCATAAGCTGATAGATTAATTCCGATTTCGTAAAAGTTTTCTAAAGTCTGATTGATGTAAACGCTGTCTATTGAGACATTGTTTTTTTGCTCCGCTTCAGGAACAATAAAGTATGGTTTTTCTTCGAAATCTATATTTTGAATAGCTGCTTCCTTTAAACCGACAGCATCAGTAATAATGACAATATCTTTTTTATGAGCCGATTTATGAGCTTTTATTTTAGCTGTAATTGCTGAAAGGTCAAAAGGAGAAGCGCTGTATTTTAAATTTTGTAAAGCACTTCTAGAAGATTTTATATCCGTATTCCAAAAATTTTCAGTGTTGGTTAAAAGTGAAAATTGTGTGTTTTCTGGAGTGTTTTCAAGCAATTCTTGTACGGCTCTTTTTAATAATTCACCTTTTTTGCCTTTTGCTTGCATACTGAAAGAATTATCCAGTACAATATACATCTCATTTGAAGCGTTCTTACTGTCGGCTGCTTCAAAAAAAGGCTGTGCAAAGGCGATAATGGCACAGGTAAGCAATAATAAACGAGTGGCCAATAAAAGGCGTTTTTTGATTTTAGAACTCTTACGAGTCTGTATAGCAAGTTCTTTTAAGAAGCGTACATTGGTAAAATAGGAAGTTTTGAACCGTCTTAATTGAAATAAGTGTACCAAAATTGGAACGATCAATAAAAACAGAAAGTATAGAATTTCGGGATGTTTAAAATGCATTCTGGCTTCGATTTACTTCACTACGTTTTGTTTTTCGCGAAGATGCTGGTCAAAAATACAAATTAAAATTATTAAACCATATAAGTAGGAGAATTATGAATTGTTAATTGTCAATTATGAATTGAAAATGTTTTGACTAGCAAGAAAACTATCAAAAAATGTAACTTTTGTAATTTCTTTGTAACTTAGAAGCTCCTTCAAACAAATATTATTACTTATTTTAGCTAATTCACAAAAACAAAAATAAACTATGAAAAAAATGTATCTAGTATTATTTTCAGCTTTATCAATAACCGCGGTTAGAGCTCAGAATAAATTCAACTTACTGTTGGAACTTACACCAATACTTGCCAAAGCAACGGAATCTATGTGTATGAATTTGATGCTACAACAGGTGATTATAAATTAAAAAGTTCTTCAGAGAATGTTGTTAGTCCGAGCTATTTATCAGTTTCTGCAGATAATAAATTTATTTATGCTGTAAACGAAAACGGGACGCAAAGTACAGTAAGTTCTTTTTCATATGATTCGCAAACGGGCAAAATCAATCTTTTAAATAAAAATGATTCTTTTGGAGCAGATCCTTGCCATTTAATTAATGATGATAAAAATGTAATTGCTGCCAATTATTCTGGTGGAAGCATTGTTGTTTTTAAGAAAAATCCAGATGGAAGCATTACAGAAAAACAACAACTTATTCAACATGAAGGAAAAGGACCAAATGCAGCTCGTCAGGAAAAGGCGCATGTGCACATGGTTATGTTTTCTCCAGACAAAAAGTTTGTTTTATCAAATGATTTAGGTTTAGATAAAGTGTTTATTTATAAATACAACCCAACTTCAAAAAATGAAATTCTGACTTTAAAAGGTAGTGTTGATGTAAAACCAGGAAGCGGACCAAGACACTTAACTTTCAGTAAAGACGGAAAATTTGTGTATTTAGTTCAGGAATTGGATGGAACTTTAACAACACTAAGCTGGGATAAAACTGGAAGTTTAAAAGTAGTTGCTGAAACAAGCATTCTTCCAAAAGACTTTAAAGGCGGAACGGGTGCAGCTGCAATCAAAATTTCACCTGATGGAAATTTTTTATACGTTTCAGACCGTGTTGATGCAAATGCTATTTCGGTTTACAAAATCTCTAAAACAGGAAGTCTAGAATTAGTAGAACAGCAAAGCACATTAGGAAAAGGTCCACGTGATTTTGCAATTGATCCAACAGGAAATTACCTTTTAGTAGGCCATCAATATACTAATGATATAGTTATTTTTAAAAGAGATATCGCAACAGGAAAGATTGTAGATACTGGCAGAAGAATACAGTTGTGTTCGCCAGTGGGATTGTTGTTTACGAAAATATAGAGAAAAGTTGCTAAGGTTCTGAGACGCTAAGCTTCTAAGATTAGAAAAGGGTAAAGATTTATTTAAATCTTTACTCTTTTCATCTTTTATAGAAAAAAAACTTAGAACCTTTGCATCAAAAAAATACTTATTTTTTTTTCTTCTTTTCATTTCTTGTTTTCAACATATTTCTGTTAACAGAACCATGTGTTTTCTTTTTAGTTTTTGAAGGACCTCCAAGATTGACTTTCTGGTTCTTTTTAGATTTTTCGTGAAAAGCGCCTTCACCTTCCAGCTTCGGTTTTTTCAATAAAAACTTTCTTGGTAATTTATCTTTTTCAGCTTCAATAAGTTTTTCTGAAATTTCAACTTCTTCAGGAAAATCAGCTATTTCAAGCTCTTGATCCATTAAAAGTTCCGTTGCTATTTTGAATTCTTCTTCTCTCGGAGTGACAAAACTAATGGCTGTTCCTGTTGCATCTGCACGACCTGTACGGCCAATTCTGTGCATGTACAATTCAGGTTCTTCTGGAAGTTCGAAGTTAATTACGTGTGTAATGTTAGAAATATCCAAACCTCTTGCCATAACATCGGTTGTAATTAAACCGCGAAGATTTCCTTCTTGAAACTCAGCCATTGTACTCAAACGATAATTTTGAGATTTGTTGGAGTGAATCACACCAAATTGCCCGTCAAAAAGTTCATCAATGCGATTGAAAAGCATATCTGAAATCTTTTTGTTGTTTACGAAAACCAAAATACGGCTCATGCTTTCGTCGGTTTCCAATAAATGTTTCAACAGATTTACTTTTGTATTGAAATTCGGAACGTTATAAGTAAGCTGCGTAATTTTCTCAAGAGGTGTTCCTGATGGTGCCAACGTCACTTCTTCAGGAAAATCAAAATAATCATTTAATAAATCATCCACTTCATCTGTCATCGTTGCAGAGAACAGAATGTTTTGACGTTTAGGTTTCATCATCGCAAAAAGCGAAGTCAGCTGTGGTCTGAAACCTAAATTCAGCATTTCGTCAAACTCGTCGATAACCAGTTTTTGTGTTTCGTCAAAACGAACAACAGCATCAAGAGCTAAATCCATTGTACGTCCAGGAGTTCCAACTAAAATGTCAACACCTTCGTAAACGGCTTTTTTCTGTGTATTGATGTTTACGCCTCCATAAATTCCTAGAGTTTTAACCGACATATATTTCGTCAGTTTTTCTACTTCTTCAACCACTTGAACTACTAATTCGCGTGTTGGAACTAGAATTACAATTTTTGGCGTATTGGTATGAGTGAATTTATAAAGCTTTAAAAGAGGTAATAAATAAGCAAATGTTTTACCGGTTCCCGTTTGTGCAATTCCCATCATATCACGTCCAGACATGATTACAGAAAAAGATTTTTCTTGAATAGGAGTAGGCGTAACAAATCCTAATTCGTCAACTGCTTTTTGTAATGATTTTGGAAGATTAAATTTTTCGAAAGTGCTCATTTGCTTTAAATTTTGTGCAAATGTACGTTAAATTCGTGGTTTTTTGTTGAATTTGTAATTTTTGATATCGTATTGCCACTTTGAATGTCACTCTGGGCGATCCCGAGGCTTCGGGAGAAGAGCGCAACGATTGGAGCGTGAGCTTCGACTCCGCTCAGCCTGACAGTTGTATATTTTTAGATCTTAAAAGATTAAAAGCCTTCAAAAACCCCTAATCCAAACAAAGCAAAATCATATTTTACAGGATCTTTTGCATCCATTTCTCTTAATTTGGTATCTAATTCCAATAAAGCTTTTGCATCATTTTGCTTACGCGAAAGAATTCCCAGTTTGCGCGCTACATTTCCAGAATGAACGTCTAGCGGACAAGATAAAACAGAGGGTGAAATGCTTTTCCAGATTCCTAAATCGACTCCTTTTGCATCTTGTCGAACCATCCAGCGCAGGTACATGTTGATTCTCTTCGCCGCCGAATTGTTTAACGGATCTGAAATATGTTTCTGAGTTCGAGCTAAATGATCTGTTTCGAAGAATATCTTTTTGAATTCGCTGATGCTTTTCTGCAAACTGTCTTTTTCTTGATTTTTGGCAAAAACAGATTCTAGTCCGTTGTGGTTTTGGTAGATATGTTTTAAGCCTTTTATAAAACCAGCAAAATCATTTCCATTGAAAGTTCTGTGAACAAAAGTTTCAAGTCTTGCCAAATCTTCATCAGAATGCGACATGACGAAATCGTAAGGTGTGTTGCCCATTAATTCCATCATTTTTTGCGAATTCTTAATGATCATTTTACGGTTTCCCCAAGCAATAGAAGCGCTAAGAAAACCAGCGATTTCGATATCTTCTTTTTGGGTAAAAAGATGCGGAATCTGAACGGGATCGCTTTCTATAAAATCCTGATTGTTATATTGAATGACTTTTTCGTCTAGAAATTCTTTGAGTTCTTTTTGGTTCATTTTAATGAAATCTTCTTATGTATACGAGACCCTAGCCCTGATGGGAGGGAAAATCCTTTTGTGCCGGTCCCGATCGCTATCGGGAGGCAAAAGATTGGAAGGACAGCAGGAAATAGCTCCTGATTAATTTAATTGCTAATCTGCCCGTCAACCATTACCAATTTTCTATCAGCCATATTGGCCAATTCTTCGTTATGAGTTACAATAACAAAAGTTTGTCCGAATTCATCTCTCAGCTGAAAAAATAGCTGATGCAGGTTTTCTGCAGAATGTGTGTCCAGATTTCCCGAAGGTTCATCGGCAAAAATAACATCAGGTTTATTGATTAAAGCTCTCGCAACCGCTACACGCTGCTGTTCTCCGCCCGAAAGTTCGCTAGGTTTATGATTGATTCTATGCGAAAGTCCGAGATAAGAAAGGAGTTTTTTTGCTTCTTCTTCGGTTTCGGCTGTTTTTTTACCTGCAATGTGAGCCGGAATACAAACGTTTTCTAAGGCTGTAAACTCAGGCAAAAGCTGGTGAAACTGAAAAATGAAACCTAAGTTTAGGTTTCTAAAATCGGATAAAACTTTGTCTTGTCTGCTTTTCTTTTTAAAGTAGCGATTATAGTAAAATAATAATAGTAAGGTCGGTGTGAGGATTACTGCCCATGTGCCGTAACCGAAAATATCGTTTTCTATTTTACTTCTAAAAAATAATACAAATACCGCCAACAAAACGAAATAAAGGGCTCCTAACCAGGTAATGATTTTAAATGCTTTTTCTTGGTTAGAGTTATCGTTTTTAATATTTTGGAGCTCTAAAACGTTTTTACCATTAATAGTCAGAGATGAGTCTGGATTATGGTCTGGTTTATCAAGAGTTCCTAAAATCTGCAATAATGTCGTTTTACCAGCACCCGAAGCACCAACTATAGAAACAATTTCACCTTTTTTAATATGTAGATCGACTCCTTTTAAAACTTCAAGTTTGTCGTAGAATTTATGTATGTTTTTTGCGTGTATCATGTACTGAAACTGTTTTTACAAAGAAACGAAGATTCTACCGATATAAAAATTGCTTCTAACAGAATTTTATGAAGTTAAAAGCGTTGTGTATTTTTATCTATCGTTTAAACACAATATTAAAAAGAATGAAACTAAAAATAATTCTGTTTTTATTTATAATGATCGGCACAGTTGCTCTAATTGGTGCTGTTCAGTATTCAGGTGATACATTTTTGGTTTATAAAGTTGATCTGAAAAAACAGAATCTAGAGATGTTTTGGAAAGATGCAAAGGGAAACCGTTTTGGAAGTATAGAAAAATTAAGGTCTTGGGTTGAAAAAAAGAAATTGAAACTAGAATTTGCAATGAATGCTGGAATGTATAAACCAGATAATTCTCCTCAGGGACTTTATATTGAAAACGAAAAGATATTGAGTCCTTTAGATACAGCAAAAGCGTTAGGGAATTTCTATCTAAAACCAAATGGAGTTTTTTACATTTCAACAAATAAAATTGCAAACATTTGTACAACAGAAAAGTTTCGTAGCGATAGTAAAATAAAATATGCAACACAATCTGGTCCAATGTTGATTATTGACGGAAAAATTCATCCAGATTTTAAAGAAGAATCTAAAAATGTAAATATTAGAAATGGAGTTGGGATTTTGCCTGAAGGTAAAGTGGTTTTTGTATTATCAAAGAAGGACGTCAATTTTTATGATTTTGCATATTATTTTAAAAGTTTAGGGTGCAAAAATGCTCTGTATCTTGACGGATTTGTGTCTCGAGCTTACATTCCTTCAGAAAAGTGGATTCAGACTGATGGAAATTTTGGCGCTTTATTTGCTGTTACTAGAAAATAAATGGGAATTTAGAAATTAAATTTTATAAATAAATAATATTGGTTTAATAGATAATTTTTAATTTCGATTAACTTAAAAGTGAATGTGTTATGCAAGATTTAGAAGTTGTAGAAGATAACAGAACGTCAAAATTAATCATCGGATTGGTTTTGGATGGAATTGGTATGATTTCTTTCTCGATTCCGTTTTTGGGTGAGTTCTCTGATGTAATCTGGGCGCCTATTGCAGGCGTAATTATGGCGAGAATGTATAAAGGAAGAGTAGGGAAGGTTGCCGGAGTTTTGACTTTTCTAGAAGAAATTATTCCTTTTACAGATATTATTCCATCTTTTACTTTGACATGGATTTATACTTATTTTTTTCAGGGAAGAAAAACCGCAGTTTAATCTTTAAATAAAAATCCAAGTCCCATGTTTTTAAGCATCTTCTTTTCGAAGTTCCAAAAGAATTTAAATTGCCCAAAAACAGTTCCTATAGCAACCAATAAAACCTGATAAATTGGGAAGATAATAATAAGACGAATAAGCGTAAACCAACCTCCGAAATCTTCTTTGGTAATTCCTAGCCAAACGCAGAAAGGTTTAGACAGCCAAGCAGATGCCGATCCTGTGATGGCAAAAACGATAAATATAATAACGGCTTGTAAATTTGAGGTAATACCCCAGCGTTTTTTTAATCTGTCCATACTATTTGTAATGATTACAAATATAGTATATTATCTTGAAGGAACGTTACCCCAAAGCTTTTGTTTGTAAGTATTTTGGAAATAAATCATGTAATTGTAAATTAAATAATTTACTTCATACCCATAATGAATGTCAGGGCGATAGTTTATTGACATTTCATATAGATTTGGATTGTAACGCTGCGGTTGTAGGACACGATTATTCCATTCGGTTACATACAAATAGTTTTTATTTTCAAGATATTGTAATGAATAATAATTTCTTGGATAAGCTCTAGAAGCAAGCCAAGTGCTGAAACCATTATCGATAATTATTACTTCATATTCAAGAGAGTCGTTTGCAATTCTAACAGTATCACTTATTTTTTTACTTGATGTAGATGCAGTATTAGCGCTCGCAATATTCTGCGAAGTTGTAGAACATGCAACAATTATAAGTAAAACAATTAATATGGAAATGCATTTTTTCATATTATAAATTTACGAATATTTTTTCAGGTTAAAAGAGGCAAAGGCTCAAAGTAACAAAGGTTTAACATTCTTTTGAAGTTTCTAAGGTGCTAAGCTTCTAAGCTTTATTTTTGGTTGTGTGCATAAAAGTAGAAAGCTGTTTGCGAAGCAAACAGCTTTAAAAACTTAGTATCTTAGAGACTTAGAGTCTTAGTGTCTTAACTATTTACTTCCAAAAAGTTTTCCAATAAAACCTGCAATTCCTCCTTTGCTTTTGGTTACTACAAGAACATCTGCAACATCAACTTTTCCGTCGTTGTTTTGGTCAAGTCCAAATTGCATTCCGTATTTAGAAATGGTATCCATTATTCCAGAAGCTTGTCCGCTGTTACCAGAAATGGAATTTATAATATCTGAAATTTGAAAACTGCTATCGTTTGGATCTTTTGCTTTATTGACTAAAGAGCCTAATATCTGTGGAATCAAATTGGAAGCAACTCCATTTGAATCTGCACTGCTTAAACCAAATTTTTCTCCAAGACTTCCGCTTAATTGCTGTTGGATTTGCTGAACAACAGGATTTGAACTGTCTATTGGAGAATTTCCATTAAATAATCCGGCAATCTGATCTGTGTTTCCCTCAGAAACAATCTTTTTTAATCCTTCAAAAATAGAATTGCTTGTTTCGCTTATTACGGCGTCATTATGTTCATTTGGGACAGCGCTATTGTTTACCACAGCATCGACTCCGTATTGCTGCACTAATTGGGTTAATTGTTCAAACATGATATTTAGGGTTTAGATTATCAATCAAATTTAAACAAAAAAAGAAAGGGATTTATTAAACTGTGTTAATAAATCCCTTCTATGTAATTTAAATATAGTTAATTAGCTTAACAAAGTAATGATTTGTGATGCTAATTCTGTACCAATTCTATCCTGTGCTTCTCCTGTCGCAGCTCCGATGTGAGGGGTTAAAGAGATTTTAGAATGCATTAAAATTGCCATTTCTGGTTTTGGTTCGCTTTCGAAAACGTCTAAACCAGCAAAAGCAACTTTTCCTGAATCTAAAGCTTTTACTAAAGCTACTTCATCAATAACACCACCACGAGCACAGTTTACGATTCCAACACCGTCTTTCATGATGGCAAGTTCTTTTTCTCCAATGATGTATCCATCTTGAGCAGGAACGTGCAATGTGATGAAATCTGCTTCTTTAAATAAAGACTCTAAAGATTGAGAAACAATTGTAGTTGTGATTGACTGTCCGTCGAAAAATTCAACTTTTACATCAACTTGAGGAATAAAGCTATCTGCAGCGATAACTTTCATTCCAAGACCAAGAGCCATTTTTGCAGTAGCTTGCCCGATACGGCCAATACCAACAATACCTAAAGTTTTTCCTCTTAATTCAGTTCCATTAGCGTATGCTTTTTTCAAACCTTCGAAGTTTGAATCTCCTTCAAGAGGCATATTTCTGTTAGAATCATGTAAAAAACGTACACCAGAAAATAAGTGTCCGAATACTAATTCTGCAACAGACTCAGAAGATGAAGCAGGAGTATTAATTACATGGATTCCTTTGCTCTTTGCATATTCAACATCAATGTTATCCATACCAACACCACCACGACCGATGATTTTGATGCCAGGACATGCATCGATAATATCTTTACGAACTTTAGTCGCGCTACGAACTAAAATTACGTCAATGTTGTTTTCATTTATATAGTTAGCTACTTGTTCTTGAGCTACTTTTGTAGTGATAACTTCAAAACCGCCTTTTTCTAAGGCTAGAATTCCACTTTTAGAAATTCCGTCATTTGCTAATACTTTCATTGTTGTGTTTATTGTTTGTTTGGTTCATCGTTTAATTGTTTAATCGATAACCAACTATTTGATTTTTCTTTTTTTGATATTTAAAAGCAAGTGTTTTTTGACGATTAAACAGTTAAAAAAATTAACGATTAACCGAAAAAATTAAACTTTAGTTTCTAATGCTTTCATTACGTCAACTAAAACCTGAACGCTTTCAATTGGCATAGCGTTGTAGATTGAAGCTCTGTAACCACCTACAGAACGGTGTCCAGGTAATCCTGAAATTCCTGCTTCTTTCCATAAAGCATCAAAAGTTGCAGTATGATCAGGGTTTGTCAACAAGAAAGTTACGTTCATATTTGAACGGTCTTCTACTTTTGCAGCACCTTTAAATAATGGGTTTCTGTCGATTTCAGCGTAAAGTAATTCTGCTTTTGCGTTGTTTAATTTTTCAACAGCAGCAATTCCGCCTTTTTCTTTAATCCATTGTAAAGTTAAAAGAGACACATAAACAGCAAATACAGATGGAGTATTGTACATACTTTCTGCCTTGATGTGTTTGCTATAATCTAGCATGCTAGGAATTGTTCTTCCGTTTTTGCCTAAGATTTCTTCCTTAACTACCACTAATGTAGTTCCAGCAGGTCCCATATTTTTTTGAGCCCCAGCATAGATTAAATCGAATTTAGAAAAATCTAATTCGCGTGAAAAAATATCAGAACTCATATCGCATACAACAGGAACATTTGTTGATGGGAATTCTTTCATTTGAGTTCCAAAGATGGTATTGTTGCTTGTGCAGTGGAAATAATCAGCATCAGCTGGGATTTCGTAACCTTTTGGAACATAAGTATAATTGTCTTCTTTTGACGAAGCTACGACAACAGTTTCACCGAAAAGTTTCGCTTCTTTGATTGCCGCAGTTGCCCACGTACCTGAATCTAAATAAGCTGCTTTTCCGTTTTCTTTCATTAGGTTGTATGGTGCCATTAAGAAAGCTGTACTTGCACCACCTTGTAAAAATAAAGCCTGATAACCTTTTCCTTGAAGTCCTAATAATTCTAAAGCAAGGGAACGAGCTTCCTCCATAACTGCAACGAAATCTTTGCTTCGGTGCGAGATTTCAAGGATAGATAACCCTGAATCATTAAAATTTAAAATTGCTTTTGATGCCTTCTCAAAAACTTCCTGAGGTAAAATACTTGGTCCTGCGCTGTAGTTGTGTTTTTTCATGGTTGTTGTTAATAGTCGAAAATTTTAAAGACGCAAATTTCGGTAATAAGAGCCGAAAAAGCGTTAAAATATTCGAAATAATTAAACAATTTATTACTTTGTTGTTAACAAAAACGTTATAGTATCGACATTATCTGCGTAATCCCACAATTGAGGTTTTTGGGTTTCTCCAAATGCAATACTGTTTGGGGTTAAATTATTGCTTACAATACATTGAATTTGCTCTGTGTCTTCCTGAAGACGTTTTTCTAGCTCATCAAGGTTTTCGTAGTATTCATAAAAAACGCTCGAAATTGGCGAAGCATAACTCGAATCTTCTTTTAAAGTCAAAAATCCGTTATCTAATAATTTGAAATTGCTCATTAAAAATACGGCTTTATTATAATCATAATTATTAGCGTATTTCTCATAGTGAATAACGTCTTGATATTTGAACATTGCTTGAAAAAATGCATCAAAAGAATAGTCTTTTGGGATATACAATTTTGAAACATTTCGACATCCTAAACCAAAATATCTGAAAATATCTTCACCAAGAGCTTCTAAATCTTCATTGGTTTCTTTTCCAGTTAAAATCGCAGCCGAATTTCTGTTTTTACGAATAATTGACGGTTTGTCTTTAAAATAATATTCGAAATAACGAGAAGTATTATTGCTACCAGTGGCAATTACAGCATCGAAGTTTTCCAGTTTCCCTTCTACAAAAGTGATGCTGTCTTTTAGGTTTTCATCAACAGCAATTAAATATTTAGCCAAAAAGGGCAATAAATGCTGATCATTTGATGAAGTTTTGATTAAAGCTTTATTTCCTGTTATTAAAACTGATAAAAAGTCATGAAAACCTACCAAAGGTATATTTCCAGCTAAAATCAGAGCAACAGTTTTTCCATTTTTGTCATCCTGATCGGAGTCGAAGGAATAAGCCGAAAGCCATTTGTCTATATTTTCTTTTGTTAAAGCTTCTGCCCAAGATTGTAT
>Ga0099824_1005715_pt1 | contig 17410 bp, 17 predicted proteins | sample SiratrowhiteBW_FD_76837 | JGI IMG/M metagenome (GOLD analysis project Ga0099824, IMG submission 76837) | Root nodule microbial communities of legume samples collected from California, USA - Siratro white BW | ecosystem: Host-associated > Plants > Roots > Nodule | place: USA: California... | reverse complement strand
TTTATTAAAAAAAAAAAAAAAAAAAAAAAAAAAAAAAAAAAAAAAAAAAAAAAAAAAAAAAACAAAAAAAAAAAAAAAAAAAAGGCGGGACAGGGAGGGAAACAAAATTACAAACCCCACCAAGAAATCCAGATAAGAAAAAGGAATGAAAAAACCAAAATTAAAAAGGAAAAAATCTTAATGAAAAAGAAGAAAGAAAGAGTAAAAAAGGGTTAAAGAAGAAAAGCGTTAAATAAAAACCTGAGCCATGGATCACACTTTGGGGCATAGATACACATAGATTGACAGCTCATCACCTCACCCCAGGGTGGACACAACTTTTGGTGCTTCTTCTTCACTACAACACCATTTTCAAAACCAGAAGGGCAAGAACACAGAGAAAGAGAGGGCACTGCTCAAGGTTGCTGCAATGAAGGGTGGACTCAAGAAGAAGGCCACCGCGGATGTTCCGACCGAGGTGGTTGAGCCTTCTGGGGCTGCGGATTCGGGAGGTGGAGACGGTGGGACTGGGAAAGTTCAAAGCTTTGAGGGGAACGAGGATACCCAGTTGCGGAACGGCGAGGATGAGGAACCCCAAGTGGAGGATTCTGAAGGGGAGGGCGAGGAAGGAGAAGGGGAAGGGGAAGAAGAGTATGGCGTGGAGGGAGATGAAGAAGAGGAAAATGTTGGTGGTGCTTTTCCAGGGGCTCAGGGTGTTGTTCTTGCTGAGAATTTTTATGAAGTTGAAGCCATACGTCGTAAGAGGGTGCGCAAGGTAAAAAGTTCCCATCTTTTCCTCTTCTTTGGCCCATTGGTGGTGCTGTAATGGAGATTTTTTTTTCAGTTATTTTGTTTGTGCTAATTTTATCTGTAATGGGTATTTTATAGTTTTTTTTTGGTATAATGGCTTGTGTGATTCATGCAGTCCACCTTGCTCTTAGATAGATGTTTTCTTCTTGTCTGGTGATTGGGGTTTATGTTTTTTTTCCCTCTTGTTTTGCTTTGAGTTGTCTCTGTGCTTTTTCTTTTAAAAATTATGTTATCTTCAAAATGGATGTTTTTTTGGTCTAGATTTTTTGGTGATAGAGGATTACATGCTTTTTCCTTGTTTTGTGTTGTGTCAGTATTTTTTTTTTTTAAATAATTTTGTCTGCAATCGATTTAGTTTTGGTCCAGCTTCCTCTGCAGTAGTGATTTTTTTAATGGTTGAAGGGGCTACCTAGAATGCTGTGTGATTTATGTAGCCAACCTTTCATGGGATTTGTTGTTCTTATTCTTTGCTGATTGAGGGTTATGTTTTTTCCCTGTATTGTGTCGTGTCTCTTTTTTTTTGTAATTATTTGATCTGCAATGGAGGTTCTTTTAGGGTTGTTTTTGGTCTAGTTTTATCATTAATAGGGTTGTTTCTTTCTTTTTGGTCTATTTTTATCTTAGCAAGGATTCTTTGGAGTTATTTTATGATTTAATGGTGAACTTGATTCGAGTAGCCAACCTCTGAGACAATTTGTTGTTGTTCTTGTTGTTCTTTGGCCTAACTTGTTTTTTGTCTTGTTGGGGGTTTTCCTTTATGAAAATGTGGATTTCCAATGTTGCAAATACAGGGTCAGGTGCAATACTTTATCAAATGGTGAGTGCCCCTTTTGCTCCTTTGCCTTTTGTTCTTATTTTATGGACTGGGTTGTGATGAAACTAACGGGAAAAGGAAAATAACCATCCATCCCATTTTTGGGGTGAAAGAACAGGGAGTGGGAAAAAGAAAAAATGTAGATAGAAAAAGTGATAGATGTGGCTAATAATATGATCACAGATAAGGAGAGATAACAAGGAAATGTGGGTGGAAAAGATTGTGCATTATGAATATATGTATTTTTGCTGATATGTTTGTTTGTTTATTGCTGAAGGAATGGGTGGCCTGAGACAGCCAACACTTGGGAGCCACCAGAAAATCTAGTTTCTGTTCCTGATGTTGTTGAAGCTTTTGAGGAGAGGTATTCCCTTTGTCTTCCATAATTTTTTTTATATCTTTATCTGGACCCTGTGTTAAATTATGAGTACCGATGTGAAGAGGCATATATTCCTATTCTGTTTTATGTTTGTGTTCTGTTTTGCTGTGATTGTGAACATGGTATTAAGTATCGCACGATACACGATTTGTATCATGTGATACGTCGCGATTTGTATTCCACGATCGTCACGATTCACAAACCCCATGATACAAATAGTAGGAATCAGTGTTGTATTGTTCGTATCGCACTTGGAATTGCATGAATCACGATTCAAACAAGAAACACAGCCTGAATCCTGGATTCCGTCTCACTCCAAAGCAGGTGGGGTCGCATGACTCAGTTTGAGAAAACCCTAATCTGCTTTGATTTATTGTGTGAACTGAGCTGGAAGAGATGCATACCAATTCGTGCTCTTCCTTACTTTGATTGCCATGAATGGTTTCTTTAGTAAGGCAGCGAGAGTGGCGCCCATGCGAAAACAAAGAGGCAGTGACACTGGGGCTATGTAAAAAACAAAGAGGTGGCGGCGCCTATGGAAAATGAAGAGACTGCGGTGAAAATGAGAGAAGAACACTAATGTTGTCTCTTTTTCGTATTCTCCTTTTAAGAAAGGAGTTGGACCATACAACCCAGCCCAATCCAACCATTCTAACATTAATGTAATCTGCCCAATATATAACCACCAATGATATAAAGACTCATTTTGAGGTTGTGATTATTAATTATATCTTTATATGTCTATATGTTTTATATGGTATATTTTTAAAATGTTTATGAATCTTATGATTCACTATTCGAAATATAAGCTCTCCGAAACATACTTGGTATCACGATTCAACTACCATGATTGTGAATAGGTTGCTTTGCTTATAAGCAGAGGTAAAAAGACTGTAGCTGCCTGAAACTGGTTGGATATATAACATGTCTAGATTGTGAAAATTACCTGTTTACTAATACTTATTTTTTGTGGTTTCAAAGCTTGAAGTCAGGAAGACAACGCAAGCGCAAACGCAAGCACGTGGTGCATCATACTCAACCCAAGAAGCGGCTGGAGCGTTCTACCACTCCATACAGCCTTCGACGCTTTTCGACTAGTACGGCTGGGAACCATACACAGTCTGCTCCTCCTGTTCTTACTGATGCCAGCCTTCCTGTTATTCCTGCCTTTCCTCAGACTGTTCTTTTTGCTGACGAATTGGGAAATGGTGCTGGCAGCAGTCTTGAAAATGCCACACCTGTTAGTGTTAACAAGTCTGCAATTGGTTCAGAACAAAATACTGAAAGGAACGAGGAAAATGATTATGATCCCAAGCTTAGCGAGCTTAAAGCTTCTTCTGCCTGTGGGAATGAAGCAGACAGGGTTGCTATACGAATTCCAGAAGTAATTCCTTCAGGTCCTGGGTTTGCTGGCAATAATGGTCAAACAGTTGCTAAATCGAAGGGGGTTCACGTGGAAGTAAGTGAAAGTGGCCGCTGCCGGGGAGCCAAAAGGAGAAAATCTGGTTCTGTAAGGAGGTTCAACAAAGAATTATATGCTGGTGAGCCTGCCAATGCACAAAATCCAATTGGAGTAGCTGTTAACACAGCTGAGTCAGCAGCAATACCAAGGAATGCTGGTAGTGGTGCTAATCATGCCAGACCTGCTAGCAACATCGTAAAGATTATAAAGCCAATAGGCTATTCAGCTTCTGTAGCCAGTGGAACGCAGGATGTTTTGGTAACCTTCGTGGCTTCAAAGTAAGTAACTCAGCAATTAACAATAAATTTCATTGTGCATTTGTTTTTATGATATGCATGCTAAGATTAATATTCCTTTAGTCATGTATGTTTTTATGATATCTTTCTTCTGTGATACAGCTGGTCAGTTCAGGAAAGTGGAAGTGTTAATTTTGGTTGCGATTGTGCACTCTTCGATAATGATTGTTTTCAGTTATTGAGAAAACAATAGTCCTTATTGCTGCTCCTTTTTATCACAGTTTATAGAGACAGTTGATCGAGCTTCTGGTAATAAATGAAGCCAGTGACAGATATTTGCAATATCATTCACTTCTATTTTACATTTTAATTGATAAACCATTTACTTGTAAGTTTGACACGGAAATGTTAAGGTAGCTTAAAATTTATTGACTTGTTGAAGCTTATTTTATTTTTTTGTTTCACTACAAACAGTTAAAGCTTGAATTTTACTATTTGCGTATAGTGCTTTTCTTTTCTTTGGTTGATCAAGGATGTGGTGTGGAATATTTGATAGAAAAGGGGAAATCGATTTAGTTGAGAAACTTTGATGTCTACAATTCCTTTGGGTAGTATAAATACAATTTTAGCCAATGATCACAAATGCTAAAACATATATAGAAGAAAATACTTTCCTTTAATTTTGTGCATCTTCAGTTAGACCTTGATGGACTTTTAGAATGCCCCACCTGATGTCTACACCCAATAGTGTCCTCATTGGGTCCTGAAGGGAAGGAAGTAAGGGAATCGGGAGAGGAAGTGCCACTCACTCACACATACACTAGATGTCTAAGCCAAACTTATCTGGGTTGGTTGCGCTATCACACGTGACTTGTGTTGTAGTCAACTTGACCGAGAATTTATTTGGTTAAGGAAATAAATAAACTAGTCAAGAGAGGGTTGAAGCATTGCTTCTATCCACCACCTTTCACTATGTTCTATCAAGCAAGGCATGCAACCTTGGAGTGGAACGATCTATCGTCAACATCATCGTCAATAGGGAAAGGAGTCAAGTAAAGAATTAACAAGGAAAGAAGGTAAAGGGAAGAAACAAGTGTAGCAATAATAGCATATGCGAAGCTAGATCACTTTGGGCAAACGGGTACGAGAGAAAAAGGTTTTGGAATGCTTATTTTGAGACACAATAATAAATTGAAAGAGGTACCCTTTCAAAAAGGATGTGGTTTCCTAGTAAAGGGAAGAAACAAGTGTAGCAATAATAGCGCATGTGAAGCTAGATCACCGAAGTTTGAGCAAACGGGTACGAGAGAAAAAGGTTTTGGAATGCATATTTTGAGACACAATAATAAATTGAAAGAGGTACCCTTCAAAAAGGATGTGGTATCTTGTGCAAGAGTTGTTTGCTTGTTACCAGTAGGATTAGCTTGGGTAGTAAGATTCAAACATGAGTTTCAAAAATACAAAATGGGTTGAAAATCTTGGGATCAAAAGTTTGTTCTAATGAACTACAAATCCTTGCTCCTAGTGAGTGTAGTGTTTACTAGGTGAGTAATGAATTAGATTGGATGGGTTGATGACAAATCAAATTAGGATTTATGGAAATAACTCCAATTATTACGAGTCGTGATTCATGATATGATTTCAGGGGTGTTTCTTTTTTCTGTAATAGAATAAAAGGTAGCTTCCTCATTTGTGCTAGTGCTAAGGGATAACTTGGCTTTGGATTTTTCAAATTGATTGGAAGAAAGAATAGTTATAGAGAAGAAGGAAAAACGAGAGCTAGAAAGAAACAATAGGTTGAATATAAAATATACTCTGTGGGCTAAACTTTGCTAAGTTAATTGCATATCGTAAAAAAGGAAAATGTTATGTCCTTTTTGGGAAAGACATTTGAATGGTATTGTTTTGATAGGCTAGGATTAATCGAAAAAAGCTACGCTTAAGGTATAATTTTGAATTCTTAGTATGCTTAATATAGTGAAAACTTCAATAGAGCTAATCTACTCCATTAATTGGTACTATTTATAATAATTTTGATTCTTTGGTTTTTTTTTTTTTTATGAGAAACGTGAATCGATAGAAGGATTCTTCTATTGGAATTATATCCTAAGCCCCCTTAAAGATTAATTGATTAGTTCATTGAATCCTAGGTCATGATGGATTGATGGATCTTGATCCTACAACCATGGTAGTCAAAATTGCGATTCACCCTATAAGATTGTACGAATCTACAATCTACTTCTCCTTCTACGATCTTCGATCACCTGAAAAACTACGATTTTGGTGGTTCGCATCGGATCGACAATATAAATCGCAAATCGCGTAAAAACGGTGAGTCTCATGATGCGATGTAGTCTTCTTGCTGCAACACAGTTCCTCAAAGTGGCGACACTCGTGCTTAAGTTCCTTGCAGCGACATAGTCCCTCTTGCAGTCGCACCTCTTGTGGCGACACTTCTCATGACAGGTTGTACTAGAACCACTCTAGAGTTTTATTGGGCTAGGATGGGATTTGTAACTTGAAAGCCCAATTGGCAATATCCAAACCAAAGCCCCAATAAACCTCCATATAGGTCTAAAATGAGGCATACTCCTCCCTGGGCCCTATCTTTTAATAGAAGCCCAATTGCAAAAGGGGTATCTTTTAAACCAAAGCTCGCCCAAGTGCTCCTCTGACCTTGTCTTTGTACCCATTGAGTCAAGAGTTGACTCATGACCACCATTGGGTGTGAAATATAATGATTTTGTGTATGTATAGGATCTTACGATTCGTGTTACGATCTTCCGATTTACTATTCATATTTCTCTTTCCGATCTTGATTAAGATCTCGATTTTGATTACCTTGCCCACAACCTTCCTAGTAAATGGTCTAGTAAGCCTAACACAATACTGTTATGTAGCTTTTGTTAGAGTAATTAACCACTTTCTTCACTTTGCTTCCTATTTTATCATTTTCTCCCCTTCCTAAGGGTAATGTCAGGCTAGCAAATGTCGTCTTTGATAATATCCAGAGCCTTAAGTGTACTTCTGTCCAGATAGACACAAATGTGTTCGATGGTAATTCACACTATTAAAACTTGATTATATATACAAATCTAATTTTGAATTGTATCACTGCTTTTAGTATAAAATTAACTATTTTTGGTATAAAATTAACCATTTTTAGTAAGCATAACCAAGGTTTAAACATTGTAATGTTACCACAATTGTGTTTGCAGCGTGGTTAGGGAGTGTCTAAAAGCCTTAAAGTTGCAACAGAAGTTGTAGTTGTGGGCTATTTTCTAAAGGGCATAACTTTGAGTTCCAAATTCATGTAATGTAAACATTCATAGTCTATAACAACAGTAATCTTTTCTCATTAGGCAGGATTTATATTGATCAAATGACGTTCCATTTCCAAAACCAAGTCTTTGGAAAGACCATTAAATCAAGATCTCTATTTTATAAATTTTTTCATTTGTTATTCTTTGGTCCTTCTCTACCTTTGTCTACCGGGTATGAGGTATGATCCATTTAATTACTTTGCATACTAGGCCGTCAAATTTGGTAGTAATGGTGTCAAATTTGGCAAATGATCTGCATTTTCACAATTCAATAGCACAAACAGCAGCCACTCAAAAAAATTATAGTGGGATGGTGGATTGTGTGATGGCTGCTATTCTATATATAAATATTGTTTCTCTTTCTCTAATGTCAGTAAAATGCTAACTTGTACAATCCAACAAGTTTTGTGTGGGTTCACCGGCTAACTCATAGGGGATTGCTAATTGCGTAGATCACTTGTGGATCAAGAGTTTCAGTTGAAAAATAATTAGATTATTGATCTGCTTTGATCTTTTCTAAGATGAATGAAGACCTACTTGATACTTTTATAGTTGTCATCGAATAGCCGTAACTATCACTGTACATTGCCACAATCATAGCTGGATGTTGTTGTGGCTGTTGCAGGTTTCCTGAGAAACACTGTTGTGGTTGCCTTGCTCCCTGTGACTGCCATGCTTGTTATGAGTCTTACATTGCATATCATGGCAAAGATGACATGGTTTTAGTGCGTTGTAGAGGTTGAGTCTAGAGACAGGTCGACTGCATGATTAGGGCTCACATCTAAAAAAGAAATGATAGGGAAGGTGGGGTTTGGACTTGTAGGTCAATAAGTGAAATGCACCTGTTTTAAAATCCTTTGTTCAGAGTTTATTTGGGTCAGTTGGGTGTTGTTTGTTTGTGCCTGTTGTTTCTGTGTGGTTTATTTATGACTTCTAAGTTATAGGTTTAATTTCTTATTCCATGCTATTTTTCTTACATATATGCATGCATCTAAAATAATTATGCATTTTTGGAAGGATGTTATGATCTATTGGTCTTTATACAATCCTTGAGTTTGACAACATTGCTCTCTTTCTAGCTTCTGTTATATAAACATGTATGTATTTGTTGGATAATTTTGCCTTCTTTCTTATTATTATATGCATATATTTTATTATTATATCAATTCTATCTATTTATTAAATTTTTTATTTATATATTCTGTTTATATATCTGTATAATGGTATATAAATGTTATATGTTTTGTCTCTTATATGCTTTGGTAGAGACCATAGTTATCCTTCACATCCATGCCGACTCACCCATCACTGATTTGCCTCTTTGACTAGAGGTTGCTGCAAGATGGGTGAAATCTTGTATTGCTTCATTCTTATATTGCTTTAGACATTTTATTCCTTTGCTTATAGCAAGTTTTGAATGTTCTCATATACATGCAAATTTACAATATTTCTGAAGTTGATCTTGCCTGATGCCATTATTTTAATTTTGAAAGCATTTTAAGAGGAAAATCATTATAGATATGTGAGAGCAATAAATGAAGTTGTTCAAGGTCTTTGAACAAATGTAGCTATGGTCTGTTAGATGAACATTAAGTAAGTATTTAATAAAGTAAATAAGAAGCAAAAATGAAATAATTTCTTTACAATTTAAAATTAGCTTATGCATAAGTTAGTTTTTAAAGAAGTTAATATGAGCTTTCTGTTTTTGCAAATCAGCTTATTTGTAAGTTAATTTTAGTTTGAAGAAGTTTATTTAATTTTTTCCCTCATTTTTCTCTTATTATGAGTGTTAAGAAGTTTTGTCCAGACATGTCTGTACTCTTTGCTTTTAACTTATATCACTTTGTTCTATGGAGCCTGGGATTTCATTTTCATTATTCCATTTTGTTCCTAAATGTATATCCTTACTCTCTTTTATTTACATCAAGACTTTGCAGGTCTATTCTATGAGTATATTATATGAGCTGAATTATTTATTGATCAACTCTGTAGGTCTGATGGAACAGAAGTGATGGTTAACAACAAGTATCTAAAAGCTTTTAATCCACTTCTTGTAAGTACCCTTTTCCTTCTGATTACTACATTTGATTATTTCATTGTCAAAGTTTCTAAGGCCTCTTCTCATATAACCCTTATCTTTTTCATGTGTTGCAGCTCATCAATTTCTATGAGCAGCATCTTCGCTACAGCCCTACATCTTGACCGAGTAAAGTATTGAAGGTGCTTTGAGTATGTAGTCAGATTTCACATGACCACACTTAGTTATTTTTAATAGTATCTTTTGTAGATGCAAAAGATGGTAAAGGGCAAGAAGTGCATTGTTTGTAAGTTACATGTAGGTATTGACATTTTAACCAGTGGTTGTCTGGCTTCATACTGTGATGCAACCTGATGATGGCATAAAGAACTACATATTTTCAGTGTCTCAAGACATGAGGGACATGATAGTTTCTTAATAGTTAGTTAGTCCAGAATGAAAGACTATTTTGGATAATGTCAAATTTTATGGAAATTTATAGCTATTTATTAGCAGTCTATGTTTGCCTATTATGTTTTAAATACTGATTGATTGACTTTATTTTAACCAAATACAGGAAAATCCACAGTTAACTGCATGTGAAATTATTAAATAAAATGCTATGTTTCACCCAGTTTTCATCCTACTTGAGATGCAAACTTGGAAATTTTTTATTTTTATGCAGCACTCAGTGTTCAGAAGTTATTTTGGATTTCTTATTAATCCAAGTGCAGTGATCTCATTTGAGTAGGAGGTGGTTTTTCTAGTTTCCTGTTTTACAATATATAAATGTGAATTTGAAAAGGGAAATTGATTTCATGAGCAAAGTTTGGTTGTGGTAGAAAAGGAGATTGCTTCATGCAGTGTGAACAAACTTAGTTGAATTGGTCTTTTTGATGCTTGTATTTCACTCAACTTGAAATGCTGGATTATGAACATAGTTTCTTTGAACTTATGATATATACGTGTTTTGTTTTGGTAAATTTCTTCAGTCATTTACCATTAAAAGAGTAAAATGCGTGGTATTTTTCATAAAACTAAAAATCAAAGTGTTTTGTAGAAGTTAATTTTTTTAGTTGATTTTGGTTTGAGAGAAGTTTATCATTTTGCTTTTATTGTTCAAAAAGGGAGGTTTGCTTGTTGCAATGTCACCTCATGAAATTAGATTTTTTGGACGAATTCTGCCTCCACCCTCATATAGTCTGCCTACACCTCCATAAAATTTTAAATTCCGAATGTGTCCATATGGAAATGACAAAAAAGGACATGATTTTGTTTGATAGAAAAACGCACAGCATTCCTCCACCTCCACGCACAGGGAAGCTGTATCCATTTTTCTCAAATACATTATTTATGGTGGCGTTTTTAAAAGTTTAGAAGGTGATTAAATAGTAGAAAAAACTTTTTGACTCTTGAAGAGTGTTAATCAGCGGCGAGGAATGATGGTGTGGTAATAATTTTTATTTTTGTGGATTTTGAACGTTGTGGTAGGTCACTCGAATGAAACTGTTCAGTATAAAATTTTTTAGAAAATGTAAATTGGATGGGCAAACGTTCGATTTATAAATTGCAAACTGGATGTAAAATAGTGGAGTTGAATCTGGTTTGTAATTTGTAAACCGGACGCTACCTCGTCTGGTTTACAAAACTTTTAGGTTTTTGCAAACCAGATGGCCAGTGGGTGGAGCCTATCCGGACTGCAAAAACCTAAAGGTTTTGTTAATCGAACAGTGACATTCGGTTTATAATTTTTTTAAAAATTTTAATTTTTTTTATTGTGTCTTGAGTTGTTTAAATGTTATGTTATAGATATGGATAATCTTTATAGATATTCAGAGGAAGTAAATAAGGTGTTTGATATAAATGATGGACATGAAAGTGGTTTAGTGGTTCGAGAAGAAGACTGCATTCTTGATTTTACAACTGATGACATAAAATGATTTGTAGTTGTTTATGTTTAACAAATGTAAATTAATTACATAACAATGTGATATATTGTGTAGGTATTTGGTGCCCGAGATGAGTTACTTCAATGGGTTCGCAAGGTTGCATTTTGGACTTGGACTTTTTGTTGTCATACTCAGATCTGACAAAGCAACTGGAGCACAAGGTAGGAACACATTTGTCTTGTTGGGATGTGAAAGAAGTGAAAAATATAGAAAATATAGAACAAATTTAGAGGTGAGTATAACCAGCACAGGGAAGTGTGAAACAACCGGGACCAATCACACTTAGGAAAATAAATGAAATGGATTTTATTCCCTCTAAATATTAAAATTACAAGAAAAATAGATGTGTCCTGGGTGTTGGCCTAACCTAGTTCTGAATCCTTGTGATCTCCCCTCCATTCCTTTAGAGCTCCTCTATTTATACCCTTTCTTCCCTATCTAAAAGATATAAAAGATAACTAACATATATGATATAAATCTAAATCTCCTAACAGAATCCTACTATTAAAATAACTAATAATAGAATCTTATCTTAATTAATAAATAATAACTAATAATCAAATCTTATCTTAATAAATCTTAACTAATATTTTTCTGAAAACTAATGGGATGTAACAAAGTGTGACTGTCCATTCAGATTGTGTGACAAACCAATAAAAGGTCAAGAACGTTGGGTTTTGAAAGTTATATGTGGGTTGCATAATCATGAATTGGCTGAGACATTGGTTGGTCACCCTTATGCTGGTAGGTTACAACCCGATGAACACACTTTAGTTGTGGACATGACAAAGAGTCGAGTGAAACCAAAGAACATAGTGTTTACACTTAAAGAGAAGAATGAAGACAATGTGACGACAATCAAACAGTTGTATAATACCAGATATACATACAAAAAATCAGTTAGAGGATTAAGAACTGAAATGTAGTAGTTGATGATGTTATTAGAGCATGACAAATATATTCATTGGAATAGGTGTCACGTGTCCTCCTAAGTTGTTAGTGATATATTTTGAACTCAACTTGATTCTTTGAAGTTGTTAAATGCATTTAGCAATGTCTTGTTGATGGTTAACACATACAAGACAAATAAGTACAAGCTTCCACTACTTGAAATTGTAGCTGTGACATCGACAGACTTTACTTTATCAACTGACTTTGTTTTGATGTCTAATGAACGTGAAAACAATTTCACTTAGGTTTTACAAAGATTATGAGGGCTGTTTTTGAGAGGAGATGTATACCCTACAGTTATTGTTAGTGATAGGGACCTTGCTCTAATGAATGCCATTAAATTTGTTTTTCCTGAAGCTTGTAACTTATTGTGTAGGTTCCACATAAATAAGAATGTAAAGGCTAAGTGTAAAATGCTTGTTCATCCAAGGGAGGTGTGAGATGTTGTTATGGAAGCATGGACAACTGTGATTGATTGTAAAGATTGTGAAGCATTTCCTAAATGTGTTGAACGATTTGAATGTGCTTCTTTGGCATGGCCTTTATTTCTGGAATATTTGCAAAAGACCTGGATTAAACCTCATAAGGAAAAGTTTGTCAGGGCATGGACAAATAAGGTCATACATATGTGCAACACCACATCAAATAGGTATGTTGTTATATTTTTTGTTTATTTATATGTTACTGAGAGTTGTGTTATTTGAAGTAATTTTGTGTCGTGTATGCAGGGTTGAACAAACTCATGGGAATTTGAAGCGAATTTTACAAACTAGCATGGGTGATTTATGTACATGTTGGGATGCAATCAACAATCTTCTCGTCCTTCAACATAATGAGATTAAGACCTCTTTCAAGATGAGTCTACATGTTGTTACCCACACTTTCAATAGCTCATTTTACAAGCGTTTGCTGGGTGCGGTAAGCAAATATGCGTTGATGCATATTGCAGAAGAGTTTAACAAGGTAAAAGTTATTGGGTTTGATAAGAAAAAGTGTGGCTGTGTCCTTAGACAAACTCAAGGGTTTACCGTGTGCATGTCAACTAGCAAGATATTTTGTTGGTGTGATACCCTAAGTGCATGTGCTATGGGCTAGACTTAGTTTCTCAAACATATCATGAAGTCAGTCATAATTTGAATTTTTCAATCAGCAAGAACGGGATGTGATTTTTAAACGCTTTGAGGAGGTTGATATTGGAGGTAAATAACCATTAAGGGCAAGCTTCGAGAAATTGCATACCCTGACATGACATCATTATGTCTGCCATTGGAAAGAGTTAAAACTAAAGGGTCTCAAAAAAGTAAACAAAAACGATTAGAGAAGTCAAACAAACGTGACCATTCATACTTTAAGCATGTAGACAAAATTCATTCCATTAAGGATAATTGCTCTACACAAAATGCTTCAAGGGTTAAGGTAAAACCACATTTGCCCACACCCTCTAAAGTAATCCCCATGCTTGATCAGTTTCATCCTATTTGTCATCCATACATAGTATATGTTATTGATGTTAAACTTGATGGACATTGTGGTTATTGATAAATTGTTGTATTGTTGGGAATGAGAGAAGAGTCATGGCCTGAGTGATATATTTTAGACTCATCCTGATTATTTGAAGTTGTTAAATGCATTGAGCAATGTCTTGTTGATGGATAACACATACAAGACAAATAAGTATAGGCTTCCACTGCTTGAAATTGTAGGTGTGACATCGACAAGCTTAACTTTCTCAACTACCTTTGTTTTGATGTCTAGTGAACGTGAAAAAAATTTCAGCTAGGCTTTACAAAGATTAAGAGGGTTGTTTTTTAGAGGAGATCTATACCCTATAATTATTGTTAGTGATAGGGACCTTGCTCTAATGAATGCCATTAAAGTTGTTTTTCTAGAAGCTTGTAACTTACTGTGTAGGTTCCACATAAATAAGAATGCAAAGGCCAAGTGTAAAATGCTTGTTCATCCAGAGGAAGCGTGAGATGTTATGGAAGCATGGACAACTATGATTGATTGTAAAGATTGTGAAGCATTTCCTAAATGTGTTGAATGATTTGAATGTGCTTCTTTGGCATGACCTTTATTTTTGGAATATGTGCAAAATACCTGGATTAAACCTCATAAGGAAAAGTTTATCAGGGCATGGACAAATAAGGTCATGCATATGGACAATATTACATCAAATAGGTATGTTGTTATATTTTTTTATGTATTTATATGTTACTGAGAGTTGTGTTATTTGAAGTAATTTTGTGTCGTGTATGCAGGGTTGAACAAGCTCATGGGAATTTGAAGCAAATTTTACAAACTAGCATGGGTGATTTGTGTACATGTTGGGATGCAATCAACAATCTTCCCGTCCTTCAACATAATGAGATTAAGACCTCTTTCGAGATGAGTCTACATGTTGTTACCCACACTTTCAATAGATCATTTTACAAGCATATGTTGGGTGCGGTAAGCAAATATGCGTTGATGCATATTGCAGAAGAGTTTAACAAGGTAAAAGTTATTGGGTTTGATAAGAAAAAGTGTGGCTGCGTCCTTAGACAAACTCAGGGGTTTACCATGTGCATGTGAACTAGCAAGATATTTTGTTGGTGTGATACCTCTAAGTGAAATGCATGTGCTATGGACTAGACTTGGTTTCTCAGACATATCATCAAGTCAGTCATCATTTGAGTTGTCCATTTAGCAAGAATGGGGATGTGATTTCTAAACGCTTTGATGAGGTTGACATTAGAGGTAAAATAACCATTAAGGGCAAGCTTCGAGAAATTGCATACCCTGACATGACATAATTATGTCTGCCATTGGAAAGAGTTAAAACTAAAAAGGTCTCAAAAGAGTAAACGAAAACTATTAGAGAAGTCAACCAAGCGTGACCCTTCATACTTTGAGTATGTAGACAAAATTCATTCCGTTGAGGATAGTTGCTCTACACAAAATGCTTCAAGGGTTAAGGTAAAACCACATTTGCCTGTACCCTCTAAAGTAATCCCCATGCTTGATCAATTTCATCCTATTTTTCATCCATACATAGTAGATGTTATTGATGTTAAATCTCATGGACATTATGGTTCTCGATCAATTGTTGCATTGTTGGGAATGAGAGAAGAGTCATGGCCATTAATTAGAATGGATCTATATAAAGAGTTATGTGAATGGCGTGATCAATATACAAGTATCTTCGGTAGCCTTGAACGTCTTGAACTGAAAAACTCATTACTTGTTCAAGGGACGCCATGCGTAAGTGCTTGTTACATTCCATGATTTACTTTTGTTTTATATGGAAAATCTTTTAATAATATTTACATATTTGCAGGCTAGTGTTGAGAAATGGATGACTATACCAGATATGGGTTACGTCATTGCTAGTAAATATAATGTTATACTAATTTGTTTGTCATTGAAACAAAATGTAACTATTTTTTTCATTACGGAGTAAACCTCCAATTGATCTTAGTCTACATCGGCTAATATGCATCGGACATGTCTATGGGTCACATTTTGTACAGGTACATTTTATATGTTACAATTACGCCATTCCATTATTAAAATGTAAAGGCTAAATCAATTTTGAATTTCAACTACAAGTTAAATTGCTTGATGGTTTCCTTTACCAAATGTAGACATGATGTGGACCACTGTAGAAAATATATGGGTGCAAGCATAACTTTTATTGATCGAAAACTCAATATTTATTTACATTCGAGAGAGATAACATAAAACTTAACGAATTTTAAAAAATATGGAAACTAGAAGATTGGTTAAAACCAATCATTATTCACAGAGGTCTGTTACAAACAAACCTTTATAATTGGTAACTGAAATCCTTTATTCATGCACCTAAAATATTCATTTTTCATCCAACAGCCACACTGCTTGGTCATGGATGCCACGTAGGTTAGTAAATATCCAACCCCTTTATTTTCTCCGATTCTCGTGCACTCATTCTCGAACAGTATTTTTCCCACTTGTATGGAAGTCGGTATTTTTCCCAACTGGCATCATAAGAGGCAATTCTCTAACACTCCTCCTTGCTTCTTTTGATGCAAACACCAATCTTCTCTCTCAGTTCTTCGAATCTGCGTTTTGAAAGTGCCTTAGTTAAAATATCTGCAAGCTGGTCTTCGGTTTTGCAATGAACAAGAACAACTTCTTTATTGTTCTGCACTTCTCTCGGAAAATGGTATTTGATTTTGAAGTGCTTTGTCTTTCCATGAAACACTGGATTATTTGAGATTGCTATTGCTGCCTGATTAACAACATTGATAATCGTCCCGTCTTCTTGAGTAAACTTCAAATATGCAAATATTTTCCTGATCCACAAAGCTTGGTTAACAGTCGCAGCAGCTGTAACATACTCGGCTTCGACCGTGGACTGAGCTACCACCTCTTGCTTCTTTGAACACCATGAAAAATACCCAGACCCAAGACTGAATAAATAGCCCGAAGTACTCTTCATGTCATCACTTGAATCTGCCCAATCACTGTAAGAAAAACCATGCAAATTTACCTCCTTCAATCTCCCAAACATAATTTTGAACTATAGTGTTCCTTTGATATATCTCAAAACTCTTTTTGCCGATTTGAGATGTAACTCACTTGCACAGTGCATAAATCGGGATAACAAACTTACAACAAACTGGATATCAGGTTGGGTTGCTGTAAGGTATATTAAACACCCTATCAGGCTTCTGTACAAGCGTTCATCAACTCGGTTTGAACCGTCATCCTTGCAAAGCTTCTCATTCTGCATCAACGTAGTGCTTATCTCCTTGCAACTTTTCATGTTGAATTTCTTCAACACTTCTTTAGCATACTTCTGCTGTCCCATGAAGATGCCATCATTGGTTTGATGTATCTTCATTCCCAGAAAAAATGCCATATCTCCTAAGTCGGTTATCTCAAAGTCTTCAAACATTTGAACTTTAAATTGTTCAACAAGTTCAAATTTGCTTCCTGTTACAAGTAAATCATCAACATATAATGACACAATTAAAACATCATGATTCTTGACTCTAACATACAGAGTCAATTCACTTGGACTCTTGATGAAACCTTTCTTCAAAAGAAAATCATCAATCCTGTTGTACCATGCTTTTGGTGCCTGCTTAAGGCCATACAAAGCCTTCTTCAATTTGAAGACTTTATCGTTAGCTCCCAACTTAACAAACCCTTCAGGCTGCTCCACATAGATCTCCTCCTCCAGAAAACCATTCAAAAATGCCGACTTCACATCAAGCTGATATACCTTCCAGTTTTGATGAACTGAAAGGGCTACCAGCAACCTGATAGTGTCCAGTCTTGCCACTGGAGCAAAGAAATCTGTCCCGAATTGTTCAACATAACCTTTAACAACCAACCTCACCTTGTACTTGTTGATTGAACCATCAGCATTCAATTTAATCTTGAAGACCCATTTGACACCAATGGTTTTCTTGTCAAACGGTCTATCTACAAGACTCCAAGTTTCATTCTTCTCAATCATCA
>Ga0099824_1005714_pt1 | contig 17415 bp, 2 predicted proteins | sample SiratrowhiteBW_FD_76837 | JGI IMG/M metagenome (GOLD analysis project Ga0099824, IMG submission 76837) | Root nodule microbial communities of legume samples collected from California, USA - Siratro white BW | ecosystem: Host-associated > Plants > Roots > Nodule | place: USA: California... | reverse complement strand
TTTTGGTGTTTGGTGTGGTGGTTGGGCGGGCGCTTTTTTTTTTTTTTTTTGTTTTTTGTTGTGGTTTGGTTTTTTTTTTTTTTTTTTTTTTTGTTGCTTGATTTAGGAACTATGCTTGTTGTTTTTTAATTTATTATTCTTTGTTGCCGATCATGAAAAAAACAGGAACTATGATTTCGCTTTGGTTGTGATGTGAGCTGGGCAGTGTTCTGTTTATGCAAATTGAAAGAATGGTCTTTGTGATTTCCTCTGTATTGATGTGATCGTGCAGGTTACTAAATTATGTGACTTGGGGATTGATGACCTCGTTTGTTCGGTAGGCTGGGCTCAACGTGGTACACACCTTGCTGTTGGAACTAGCAATGGTAAAGTTCAGGTAAGAGATTACGCTCTGATCGCGTCTGTCTTATTTACTTATTCGTATCATGGGTTCCCAAGGATGATATTTGATGATCACGTTTTATGTTTTAAACTGTGTTTGGGGGTTCGGTTTTATTGCAATCCTTTCTGTCGTGAAAAATGGTGCTGCAAGCTTTAGTCATGGCAATTGATATGTATGCAGTATTGCAATGACGCGTGGTAGCCTTCTTCCTAGTGGAGGAGCACTGTAACCATTTAGCATTATTGTTATGGGGGTTGATTAGCTTCTGTTGATCCTGAAGCCGTAAAGAAAGTTGTCAAAAAGAAGGCAGCATTGGGGTAAACTGTCAGGATGCCGATGCGTTCTTCATTTTGGTTGGAGAGAAAAAAATGGCAAGTAATTAATTAGAACATGCTCGAGTATATGGGAAGCAATTGAAGATAGCTTCCAAGGGTAGTCAATTAGTTGCTTGACATCCTGTAGGTGGATTCTTAGGTTTCAGCAAAAGGTGTCAAATTGCATGTCACTAGTGGTTTATCTGTCTAGATCATCCAGAATGGAATGGAAATTATTTTAATATCGTGGAAAATAATCTGGTGTTTAAGTTTGGCTTCCTACTTTGCCCCTGGTGTGAGATTTGGCTCCTGACTTCCTCTTAGGTTCTCGTTCTCGTATGGGCAGTTTGGCTTCAATTAGTTTATAACTTTTCCTCTCATCGTTACAGTAATTGATTACTTTAACACTGTTATAAATCATTACATACAGGACATTACCAATGTCTCTGTGCCATGTTTGTTGTTGCCTGAGCTTCATAGGGTTGGTGTCACAGCCAGCTACTGTGGATTGTGTTTGTGCTTCTGTCAGTAAATAATTTGTTTAATGTGTTAATTAAGTTTTCAGTTTTATCATATTGATGCTGAAAAACGTATGTATGTCAGTTTGTATCTTACTTGTATAACCTGTATTTTTGTTTTTTTGACTGAGGTTATACTAGCTCTAGGAAATATAGCCTTTTCTGACAGTGATTCTATGCCAATTAGGCTCCATTTTTGACAAATTGTATTAGTGTTATATTGATATAGTTGATAAGCATGCCATGCATTCGACTTTAAATGTAGAAACGTAATTGATTTGCATGATTGAATATTACTTACCTTTATGTAGTCCAACTCCTTTGCTCTCAAGGATGACAAAAACTTGTTCTTGAGCTAAATTGGGGCTGGAGAGATATAGTGATGTGAACCCGTGTCCTCATCATATAGGTGGCTCAGTTTCATTTTAAGTTTGATATCTAGTGCATCGCTTCTACACATTTTACTTTGAGACTAAGTTCCCCAAGAAAACTAAGTTGATCTCTGCTTAACTGTTTTCCATGATCACAATATGATTTTTCTTCCCTGTGCATCCATGAAACTTGCTAGCTCATTTTATTTTTTCTCCCATTTACCTTTGTGTTCTCTGTTACTAATCTACCAATTAAACAATGCGTGGGTCTAATTATTATCCATGTAGATTTGGGATGCATCTCGTTGCAAGAAGATAAGGTCTATGGAGGGTCATCGGTTACGTGTTGGAGCCTTGGCCTGGAGTTCATCTCTTTTGTCTTCTGGTGGCAGGGATAAGAATATTTATCAAAGAGATATCCGTGCACAAGAAGATTTTGTCAGTAAACTGTCAGGGCACAAATCAGAGGTCAGTCTTGTTTTTATTTCCTACAGTTCATCTTGTCTAATTATTCCACTGTACATAATATTCAGCAGGATATTGATTTTCCTTTTTGTTCCTTTAAAGGTTTGTGGACTGAAGTGGTCTTATGATAACCGTGAGTTGGCATCTGGAGGAAATGACAACAGAGTATGCAAGTGCAAACTTAAGCATTCTTCTGAACTATTATTCTTTACTTATCCTCCCTAAGTACTAATAATTTTATTTTATTTTATTTTTTTTTTTTGCAGTTGTTTGTATGGAATCAACACTCAACTCAGCCTGTCCTGAAGTACTGCGAGCATACAGCAGCTGTTAAAGCCATTGCATGGTCTCCTCATCTTCATGGACTTCTTGCATCTGGGGGAGGAACTGCAGATCGATGCATACGTTTCTGGAATACAACCACCAACTCACACTTAAGCTGCATGGACACTGGAAGTCAGGTAAATGTACTTGTGTTTAATCTGTTTATACTTTTATGTCAAATTCACTACATTCCAATAATTTCTCTAATATGAGGATGGCTATTTGTTGGTACTACAAATTTTTTTACTGGTTGCTGTAATATGTGTTCCATCTGGTGAAGGGTAATTTTGATAACTCGTGTAGACTATGACAGAACAACAAACTGCTTAAACCAAAATCTATTAAACGCAATCATTGTGATTAATGTTGAAAGATAAAGATTTGATGATTTCTTGTAGACATGATTTCCTTTCCAATTCTTTTTGAATGGTAATATGTCATAACAGATTAATTTTTTTAATGTGAAACAGGGGCTTAAAGCCTACAAATGCAGAATCATCTTAAACGCATGGTAGATGAATAATTAGTTACCAAAAGAAAGAGGTAGAACTAGGAGGTTAATCATTTTCTGCCTATAGGTTATGATGACTGGCAAATTATAACATTCACTATTTGCAATGGATCAACTCTCTTAAAAGCTTATACTACTAGTTGAAGGCTTATGAATGAATATCACATCTCTAACATCATAACATGCCCTAAGAGCCCTTTGAGCTTGACGTGTGAACAATGTATGAGCCTACTAAATAATGAATCCAACCTTAATCTAAAAGAAAGGGGATAACAATAATTGAACCCTGACCAGTTAGACAAGGAAACTCTAATACTATGTCAAAGATCAATTCTATTAAAAGCTTAAGCTATTGGATAAAGGCTTCCACAGTTTTATAGCTTCTCTAACTAAGATTATTATTATACCATAACTCTGGGAATGTATCTAGTTGAACATGGATTGATTATTGTTCTGATTGACATTACTATTGTAGTTCTGGTTTGGGAGGCGTGAATGAAGGTATGACAAGGGAATATTTGCCCCTTGCCCTCCCCCAAACCCAAGTTCAGAATTGGCTTGAGGTTCCTCTTACATGGAGGCAGTCACCTCACCTCACCCTTAGAAATCCAGTTCTAGCAGTAAAATCATTATTCGAATTACAAGGAAAATAGCTTCAGTCTAGAGTTTCTTATACTATTGTAAAGTTGTAAAAAATGCCTAAATTAAATGTCATTTTAGTTGACTATTCATAGCTGCGAGGTAAGATTCTTTAAGATTCTTTCGACCTCTAAATTGTTTTAAGAAGTTGTGGCATTTACCACTTCAAATATGAGAGTAGGCTAAAAGAGTTTTCCTGCTCTGCCTTTTCAATTTCTTAACACAAATAAAATGGTGTTCAACTTTTATATTTGGCAGGTTTGCAATCTTGTCTGGTCTAAAAATGTCAATGAACTGGTAAGCACACATGGTTACTCCCAGAACCAGATAATTGTTTGGAGATACCCCACCATGTCAAAGGTACAATATCTACTGTGATAAGATGTATCTCTTTTATTTTTATTTTATTCAAACCTGTTTTACCATCATTTTGGTCCTTTGATGCAGCTGGCCACTCTTACTGGCCACACATACAGAGTTCTTTATCTTGCCATTTCTCCAGATGGACAGGTATTTGAGTTCATTAACCTATTCCTCTTTCTATCACTCTGTCTATGATTAAGAAAATGATTTCTTTGTCGTGTCATCTATATGCTATGTTTCTGCTTGTGACGAGTTATACTGTTTCAGACTATTGTAACTGGAGCTGGAGATGAAACACTTAGGTTCTGGAATGTATTCCCATCCCCTAAATCACAGGTAAATTACTCATTTAAAGATGGTTAAAAATAATGTGATGTGGATGGCCCTGCGGCTTTTTGGTATTTGTGGATATAGTATGCTTAGCATACTCGAAACTGTATCACTATTCCTTTGACTAGAGATACATTAAATTCACTTTAAACAGTTTTTATGACAGAGCTGCAGTTTTCATTTTCTTGTATTTTTTCCCCTTAGAGAAATAATTTTTAATTTCAAGTTGTTTTGCATTGATTAAAATGAGTGGTGTATCATTCCTTGCTTTATCTATTTTATATTTGTTCCTGGAAAGAAACTGAGTAAATAGGACAAATATTATTTGTGCGCATGAATAATGCTTTGTATCTCTTGTACACGTGGGATTAAAAAATGATTTAACCAACAATATAATTATATATTGCCACAAATTTGAACAACAATCAACATGCCAATCCTTTTACTTCATGTTATATATTCCTTAAATATGTTTCATAGATGGTTAATCAACTAGTTACCCCTGCCAATCTCAGTAAAGTGATTTAGTGTTTAAATTGGATTGATGGTTATTCTTGTCAAAGCATGGGAATAAATCCTTTCATAATTTCACATTGCCATACCATGTAAAAAATGTGTTTATCTCTCACTTCTTAAATGACATTACCTATTTAATTAAGGTAGGGGTTGACACAAAGATTTCTGCATGATATGGTCTTGTTTATTCTCTTTATCTCGATGTTTATATGTTAATGATTGACAAACTGGACGTGACCATTGATGCAGAATACTGACCGTGAAATCGGAGCATCATCTCTTGGAAGAACTATTATTAGGTGATCGCTCGTGGCATTTTGATTCAATCATGTGGCATATTTCAAAGTTTGGTTTCCTGCACAAACAAATTTCAGAACAGAAGCAACATGATGCAAAAAAACATACCATTTGAAAAATAACATCACAAGGCATGCTTTACCGTTTAGAGAGCATTGCAGGGAGCTATGAAAGTCTATTGTGGCTGCCTAAGATAAAGACATTCATGCGATTCGTGTGAAGTCTCATTTCTTACTTAAAAATAGGTCATTTTTTTATTGCCCGTTGGAGTTTTATACAAGCTAATGGAGTTGTAGCTTCCTCCTTTCCCTCTCCTTCTATTCTTTACTTCTTTTCGATAATGCTCTCCGATGTTATACATTCAAGGTGAGTACACAGAGAACAAATCCTTAGCAAGCTTGTAACAGCTGTTGTATATAATTATTTCTTTTTAGGAATTTTGATATTTCCTTCCGTTAACCATCTCATTGCTTCTATTTATCTGATCTCTAGGGCAATCTGTGAAAACAGATCCACTGCACATAGTGTGGTTATTGAGAGTCTCCTGGATTTAAAAATCTACAATTTTTCACTTGTTATTTGTTTATTTATTTTTGCCTCCCAAACAGGGAGGGGTCCAAATTTTATGATTAAAGCAACATTTTCAAAAATTTTAACAATACACTGATTGTGTAATGAAGTTTTATTTGAATTCCTGTGTGGATTCTCTCCAAACATATTATGTATTACCAGTAGTAGTTATTATATTTTTGAGTTTTATTTAATTTTAAATTTAATTAATAAAAATGAAAAGTATATAATATTATTTTATCTTTATATCTGATGTTATAAACCGACCAAAAAAAATCTAGTTATATATTTTTAATATATATAACTTTAAAAAAAGTAATTGCAGTTAGTTTTGTCCACTATAATTATTTTTTTAGATTTAAATATATTATTATTTTTCCAATTTAAATAAAATTAGTTTTTTCTTTTTCAAATTGAAAAATAATTTAGACATCCTTAAGGTTTTTCATTTCTGTGATCGTCTTAGTCTTCAGGTTAGGACAAAAAGAGAATAAATGTCAGTTATTCAAGAATCAATTTTCACTTAAACCGTCATGAGAATGTCTTGTGGTAATACTTCAAGATTTAGCTATGTAAAGATAAAAAGGTTTCTTCTTTTAACAACAATAAACAAGACTTTAAGACTAGTAAGTGAAGTAAACAAGTACGAGAGTGCGAAGATGGGAACTGCGAGTTGTATTTTATTTTTATTTTGTCATACTGGGGACTAAGAAGAATTTATCATCTAGACTTGTTGTCTCAAGTTTTCCATTGAAAAAGAAAGAGGCAACAAGATCATTTTCACTTATTGACTTCGAGTTCAATCAAGAATGATGACAGTAATAATACAGATTTTGAGACTTACAAAAAATGACCAACAATTTAGTTTAGAGGCTGTGGTTTCTTTTATCAGAATTTATTTTTTAACCTTGTGGTGTGATACATGTATTAGATCTTCTATGCTAAGGTTGAGGTCTTATTTTAGTAATAAAATTAATTTGCATCTAAAGAAAATTGTTGCAAAGGTTTGGGGTCACTAGCAAACTAGTGTTCAATCAAAACGATCGCACACTTCCTGATTATTTGCTACCCACTGTTATAGTTCATTCAACATGACAGACTAAACACAACCTTCTAATCAAATAAAAATTTCCAAAAACTGATATATGAACATGAAGTACACTAACAGCATTGGAATGAGTGTTGTACAGGAATTATTTAAGTAGACGTTCACAACCAACCACCTTTGTGATTAGAGTTAGCAACAAGAATTACATAATTTATCTTACAAGATTATATTGCAGGTGAGCTACCATTTATATGGGCATTGTTAATTTATATGAGCACTATCATGGCTTGCAGGTTTCAACTTTAACGTCATTTGTTTCTCAGGTCTTCCTATGAATAACTCCGTCTCCACCTCTTCTTCCCTCTTTTCTGTGACGACTTCCAAATCCTCATCACTCAAACAACGCTGTCGTTCAATCAAGTACTACAACAAATAAATGATGTCGGAAATTAACAATCAAGATTAAAGAATATGACAAAGAGGCCTAATCTTTTTGATTATGTAAGTGTGAGAAAAAAATCTAAATTCTCAAATTTAATCCATAATTATCTAAATCAATGTTATTTAAATGGATTTATCTCAAATCCGTATCTATATATTTAGATCTTGATTCTAGTTCATTTAATTGAATTTGGATTATATATAGATAGGATTTTTTTATTTTTTTTTGAAAATTCAAAAGCAAGGTATATTTAGATAATTTGAAGTTATAAAATGTTGTTACATTGGTTTAAACCAAAGTAAGATAGTATCGAATTAAACTCATATTAGGTCGAATCTCATTATGTCCAAATCATGCAAAGTTGGATTAGGTCAATTAAAAACAAGTTAGATTGTGTCATACTAGAGTCAAGCTAGGTAAGGCTAGACATAAGTTAGGTTGTGTCACGTCAAACGTATCTTAGGTTAGGCTCAATCTCAAGTCGAGTCGGCTCAAGTAGGTTAGGCCGACCTAAATCAGTCTTAGCTAAGTTGAACCCAAGTCAAGTTAGGTTGAGCCAGAACCATGTCGAGTTGGTTGAGTTAGAAGTCAAGCTAGATCTGACCAAAGTCAAGTTGTGTCTAAGGTGAGTCGAGTTGGCTCAATCCCAGGTCGAGCCAAGTTTACTAGGCCTAGGTTAAGTTGAGTTGGCTCGAACACAGGTCGAGCCAAATCAGACTGTGCTTAGGTTTAGCAGAGTTAGCCCAAACCCAAGTTGAGTCGAGTCAGTCTAAGCCCAAGTTAAGCATAATTAAGACGAGCCTACATAGCCTAGTTGGGGTAGGCCCACATTCAACCAAGTTGGGATAGGCACAAGTTAGGCCGAGTCTGATCAGGCCCAGGTCGAGTTGAGTTGGCCCAAGACTAGTTTGACCCAGCCCGAGCAAGCTCTACTCAAGTCCAAGTCGGGTTAGTCCCAGGTAGGACCAAGACTGACCAGACTAGGTTAGGTAAAGTCAAGTTGGGTCGAGATATCAAACCCAATCGAGTCGGGGCCTTGTCAAACTAAGTTGGGTTGATCCCAAGTTAGATCGAGCCAAGTGATTCAAGACCTAGGTTGACTCGAGATGGACCCACATTTAACTGAGTTAGGCTAGACTCAAGTTAAGCCAGGTCCAATCGGGACTAGGTATGACTAGCCCCAAGTCGAGCCAAGACAGACCAAGCTAGGTTGGGAAAGTCAAGTTTGGTTTGTATTGGGCCAAGACATTTGGCCCATATTGGGTTTGAACCATGATAAGTTATGTTCGATCGATTCCACACCAAGTTGAGCTTAGTTGACCTGACCTACGCTTAGTTGAATTGGGTTGGGCTTAGGTCTGACCATGTATATTTAGGTTGAGTCTGATTATGACTAAGTCGTATCAAGTTTGGACCATGTCAAGCGAGGTTGGATCAATTCCATGTTAAGTCAATCCAGTGGATCTCACACTGAATTTAATATTGTTAACAAAGTAAATTTAATCTAGATTTAATCCAATTTAAATTGAATTGAAAAATCCAAATTGATTTCATCTAACTAAATTGGATCTAGTTTAGATCTAATCCGTTTTATTAGATTTGGATTAGATGTAGATTGAATTTTAAAACATCACCCATATTTTTTTTTCATGACAACTCTATTCCTTAGTGTATTAAAAGTTTTACGTGAAGTATCAAATTAATGCAAAATATTTAAAGTTTGTAACAATTTGCTTAATATTTGATATTAATTTTATTCTTCACGTGAAACTTTAAATACAGATTATGAATTAGAGCTTTGAAGGAAAAACTTGCATAAAAATAAATAGAAGAGTAATAGAGTAAATTTATACTAATTTATCATTTTATGCAAATAACGAAGAATGATAATAACCTGCTCGCGCAACCGTTTATTTACTTGGAGTAAGCACTTTTCCTGAAGACATCCCAAACATGGTAATTCTAATTAGTGAGCAATCTAGGACAAAAATTAAAGAAAGATATGCGTGCAATAATAAAGATAACATTACCTCTTCTTTTAACTTCTCAATTTGCTCCTTGAACAATTGATTCTGAGCACACACGGAATTCTTGAATGTTAGGAATCTTGATTATTGATTAAGAGAGTTTATATACTAATTAGGAGTCTTACTTATCAAAATCAATCATTACGTCATAAGTAGGATGTTTTGCGTTGCTAGATGCTCTGTGCTCGTTATATTGAGGAATTGATTCAAGGAAAAGTTATTCAGAACTGTTCATGCTATGGGACTTAAAAAAATCTTTAACTTCGATATATATCTACCTTACTGAAGGAAGTTAACCTTCTATAGCCAGTAGGTTCAGAATAAGGTCACAAAGATGGTAATATAACATTCAATTTTGAAGATGTGTGGTAATAGATCTTTTCGAATAACGGTAAAATATAATGTTGATTATTATTAATCAGAAATTATTGGTGCAAAAAGCATAATTTTATTCACATAAATTTAAAATGAACTAACAAATAATACTAAAAAATAGGATTAAAACATATTTATCCTACCATTTAAAATAAAATAATATAAAAATTATATATATATATATATATATATATATATATATATTAATTATCATGTAGGTTATTAATATGTTCCAACATTTTTATATTTAACACTTCTTTATTTGAAACTACAAACTCTATGTCTTTTTATTATGTATTTAAATCTAACTTTTTGATTTCTTAATTTGTAATATAGTATCTTATTTGAAGTATGTGTATCCTCTTATTCTATATGTAAATTCTCGTGATTTTGTTTAGGTAAAGAAGATGAATTATTATAGCAAGAACTACATATTTTGGTTTTATGTTGATTGGGTTATAACATCTTACTTTTCATAGTATCAAGAAAAAGCTCCAAGACCAAAGGAATACTAACCAAACACGCTTCTCATGTTATTAAGATAATTTATCAAACCACAATGAACTTCAGTGGCATATATGAATCTTGAAAGTAAATTTAGCACAAACAAAATATTAGGTCTACTTGTAGTTAAATATACTAAATAATTAATTAAACTTATGTAATTTCTTTTATCAATTTTTTTACCTCATCATCCTTATTAAACTTCTCCTTGATTTATTACAATGTTAGAACATTTCAATTTTCCATTTTCTATATTTCTTTTTAGAAAATGAAGATTCCGCGATGAATCCTATTTTTCTTCTATTACTAAAACAAACTCGTCAAACCCTATCTAATTTTAAACTCATTGAAGATTTTAATCATTAATCTTGTTTTCCCTCTATTTTCTCATCACTATTACTAAAACAAACTCGTCAAACCCTATCTAATTTTAAACTCATTGAAGATTTTAATCATTAATCTTGTTTTCCCTCTATTTTCTCATCAGATCATCAACATATAGAGAAAAATTTTTAAATTTGTAAAATTTGTCCTCTTTTTTGTTTTTGATTTGGAAACCTTCAAGTTTCTTTTCCGCATATAACCATTTAGAAAAGCATATTTTCCATCTAAATGATAAACTTTCAACTTATAAAATCAAAGCAAATAACATTACAATTGTATCAAAGACATCTACAATTGAAGAAAGTGTTTATAAAAAATCCACTCGAAAGAGTTGAGCATATCCTTTTCCCCATCAACCTTGCCTTATACTTACTTATAGAACTATATGAAATGAGTTTTGTTCTATAAACTCATTTGTCTCTTATAGTTTACCTGTGTTGATGTCTATCCATTAGTTCTCAAGTGTCATTTTTTTCAATAATCTCAAGCTCTTCCTTAAGAGCATTTATCCACTCGTTATCTTTCATAACTTCTTGATATTCTACAAGTTCTAAGATAGTCACATTATCCCTTTGATAAATCTCAAATAAAGATCTTGCACCTTTGTTAGGAATATCATCAACTTCATCAAGGAATTGTGGGTTTTTCGGTAGTTCTTACTTGTGGGGTCTTTCCAACTTCATTATTGATCTCCTATGAAGTTTACATTTCTACTTACAAGAATTGTTTTATATTATGATTGAAAATTTCTGTAAGCTTTGGAAGTGTTGCATTTAGTGAAAAATTTAGGTTCAACGTTCTTGTCAAGTTTGTTCCTTTTATCCTCTAGAATAAGAGAAACAAATACAATCAAAGATTCTCAAATTTTGTAGATCTAGTTTGTACTTGAAACAACCTTTAAATGGAGATTTTTTGTTCAAAACTCTATTTGGCAACCTATTCAACAAAAATAGAGCAGTGCTTGCAATCTCTGCCACAACTTATTGATGAATCTTTCTCAAGTACCATACACCTTGTCATATCCATGATGCTTCTATTTTATTCTCATTTACACCATTCTGTTATGGAGTGTAAGACATATTAAATGGTTGTTCAATTTCAACTTCTCCACAAAATTTAACTAAGAATATCATTTTTGTAGTCCTTTTTTACTTTCAGACCTTATTATTTTGCAACATGAAACCGCTTTAATTCTCTACCAATGCTTTATGTTTCCAAAAAATACTAGCAATCTCAATAGTGAATTTCAAGAAACAAACACAACAATAACTTGTATAATAATCAATACCAGTAATATAATATACACTATTATTTAAAGACGATAATGTCTAAGGTCCCACAATATCTATGTGAACCAACTATATTTTCTTAGTTGCTCCCAAACAATTTAAGAAAATGGTTTTGTGACCAACTTACCATATTGATAAGTCATGCAATCAACCAACAATCTACCAAGATAAAATTGTCTCAGTCGCTTGTGCCACAATTCAATATTGTTGGTTGTGCTTGTAAAAGCAATTTGCTACACCTCCATCAGATTTAGAATATAACTTTTACAATATAACTTTTACATATCATTTTCACCTAAATGTGTCTATTTATTTTTTTATTTTTTATCAAACATCAATTGTCTTCAAATATGACTTTTAAGCCTATTTGCACAAGTTAGTAAATTTTGGTCAATGTTAAGCATGTAGAAAACATTAGAGATATACTTCAAACCTTTTAACCTTTTGATAACAATGGTTCATTTCTGTTTGAATGAGATGAAATCACTATTGTCAACTTTTTCTTTGAAATAATGATTTTGTCTAACTTTTTAAAAAGCTTCTCATGGTAGGTCATAAGGTTTGATTTGTTCTACATGTGTTAGGTCACCACATTTTCTACACTTGATATCTCTAATCCGCTCCAATATTTACTTTGAGGATGATTTGTCTTTTTACAATGCACTTGGAGGAAAGTCTCACCTTGTTACTTGTTGAATCCTTCTAGCTTATTCTTCTATCTTTTGTTCTGCTTGACTTTGATACATTTTAAATTTTGTATTTTCACAATAAAAACACCTTGTCTAGTCTCCTCCTATCTCATCATTGGTCTTTACTCTTGAGCTTGTAAATTATTATTCAATTCTCCTAAGATGATGATTGACAGGTCTTTCAAGTCTTCTTCTACATATGGTATACTTAATTTGTACTTTTAAGGCAAGGTAACCAAAACTTTTTGCGCTATTCGTTCATTAGGACGATTCTTCTTTAGAACATCCACTTTATTTGTTATTTTTAATGGCTCATCAACAAATTTTTTAATTTTTATGTTTTTCATCTCAAATAGTCAAGTTGAACTCTTATAATTAAGAGAAAAGAGGCAATGTTTTACCTTAATGTTGTTTGTCTTTTTTCTTGTGATATACTTCATCTGAATTACCGTTAGATTTTCAAACAATTCAGAAGTGTCAAAGTTTTCTTCTACTAATTCTTAAAGATCCGACTAATATTCTTAAAATTCATATTCTTCACCATCCAAAATTAGTGGTGTAACCATTATATATGTATTTTCTTCCATTGATATAGATCCCTAAAAGATAAAAACTCTAATATTCGTTTGTTGATTATTATTAATGAGAAATTATAAGTGCAAAAGACATTTTATTGATACGAAACGAAAAGTATTAATTAAACATGATCAAAGCATAAAAATATATCAGTCAATAAATTAAATGCTTAAAAAATAGGATTAGAACAGATTTATCCTATTAGTCAACATGACTTTTATTTAAAATAAAACAATATGAAATATAATAATATATATTTCGTAGTTTGTTAATGAATTTTAACAATTATATCTTCATCGGATAAAAGGAGGAATTGGATACAGTTTTATTAAGAAATTTGTGGAACCGTCGGACTCCAGAGGGCTGACATTGTCACGTCATGATGTTCGACATGCTGCCAACTTTATAGAATTTACTTAAAAGGAAAACAAGTTTAGATCAGCACCTAACCATGTGTATTCTGTCATGAACAACACGATGAAGAGACTTTTCTAGTTCGGTTTCTTTTCTATCAATAGCTTGGATTTCAAATTGTTCTTCAGTGACGAGTTCTTATAAGGTGTGGCAAATTTTATGATATCTTTGATTTGGTCTTTAGAGGTTGTTCGATAAGATTTTAGAAATGGGCTTCTAATTTAATTTCCTTTTTAATTAGATTTTATTATAATCTAGTCTCCGTACTGCTTATATGCTAAATTCAATTTTGTAGTTTTCACCTTCTTAAATTGATGCAATAATGTGTTTCATTGTATTAGTTTTCCAGTTTAATTTGATGATTGGATGTAGTAGACTTCTACGAGTTTGCTCTTGTTAGGGAAATTATATATGGGCTTAATATCTTCTCCCTGATTAATGATTTAGAATGTGAATTTTATTCAGGTTAGGGTATTCCTCATAGTTTATTTTCAATAAAGTTTTGCTTATAGGAAAAAATAAACATTAGAATGAGCCTTATAAGGTCACCATATCCAACAGAAACAGCATACTATAAGGCTAGACTCCAGTAACATGCATTAAAGACATCTCTGGATACATGCCTAATACCTATAAATTGATGTTTATTGATTGCACTGTGTGATTAAATTCGTGACCAAAACCTTTGGAGATTTGAGTTAATACCTCGTAGGAGTATATAAATATGTTTTTCAAATAATTACAGTTTGGCAATCTAAATGGTTGATTTTGGTGTTATATATCCTTCTTTATATATTTAACATTTTGTGTCTTAAATATTCTATCTTTAAAGTGCCGATAGCTTCCATTAGATTTCACTTTCAACCTGATTATTTCAACCTTCATTAACAAAAAATATTGCACTATATAGAGTATTGGTACAATAAAAACACAGGAAAATTGTGTGATTGAAAAGTACCTTTCTTGCCCTAATTTTTTCCAAGCTGCGGTCGAGCTGGTTCTCTAGCTGTCGTAACTCGTCAATACTGCATGTATCCAATTCATCTCCCAAAAGCTTCCTACAATATCAAAGAACCTCCAATGTTGAGTCAATTATGCGTTTCTCTCAATGACAATCAGAATAAAACTAGAGAAGTGGGTTCTGAAAACCTTCTGGTATTTTCTAGCTGCTCGATTTTCTTTGCCATGCTCATATCACCGTCCTTCAGAATCTGCAAAACACAGAATAGGACAGAATAAGCTATCATATTAAGTGTTCTGATGAACCAAATGTTATTCTAGTCTTACTTTTCTTCTCTTCGTTGAGTTAAATATTCTTGGATGAAAAATAAAAAGCTAGAATAAGGTTCATTAAACCCTCGCTGGATAATCATACTCATGAGATAGTATAAAAGGATCGAGAGTCTAGACGAAAAAACATAAACATGATGAAAGAAAAATGAAAGGAGAAAAAAATAGTCGTTGTGCATATTTTGAGATAAAAAATTGGGGTGCCAAGATAAAATTTAAAAAATTAGAACTCAAAAACAAAATTTTTAGGTAACTTGCAAATCAATGTAAGAAGAGTTAATGTAAATACTTGTGTTATTACTAATAACACACTTCACGTATTTCTTTTGATACATTTTCCACTATTTCTTTTCCACAGTATCAGTAACTTAATTGACCACTTGGATCATAATTTTAACTTTTGTAGACAGAATAACAGGCGCACATAAGTAAGCCATATATAGAAAGTTTAATAGGACTAGCTAAATTCAAATATAGAGGTCGTGTGTGCATGTTTGCGTGTGTGGAGATGATCCATTAACATATAAAAGCTGAGAATTCAAATAACTGAGGAAATATTATATCAGAAAAGCATGCAACAGTTGAAAACTATATAATTAGACATGCATAAAATTAATTATTCACAATTTAAGTCGTTATCATGCCAGACATAAATAAAAGCTATAGGAGGCTAGTTACACAAAAACATCAAAAGCTGATTCCGAAAGATAGAATGTCCAAGTGCATTAGTTGCGGCGTTGATCAGCAACCATATTCGCATCCATCTGTCGAACTTTAGATCGTTCATCACCTTAAATTAAAATTCTCGTAGATTCATATCTGTTTTTAGGAAGATAAAGAAATGGGGAATCGATCCGTTTCTAGTATGATATTTGCATGGAAAATGGTAGCATTATTCCCTCATATCAATCTCCTTTAATAAGAATGTTTGTGTTGCTGAAAGTAGAGTAGACTAAAAATAATTGGATTTGTTGCAAGCTTGAAGAACGAAATGATGATAATCATCTTAGAACTTAATTTTCCAATATATATTCTTTTATCAATAATAATAAATTTATAAATAATAGGACAAAAATGTACTCCTATTCATATAAAAAAAAACCTTTAATATTTGAAATTTACAGAACTTTCATGTAAAATAAAAGATGCTTTCCAATATGATCCAAACAATGTACCAAACATTCCTAAGATAGCCACATAATATATATATATATATATATATATCATAATTTAACTATCTCAAGCAAGATTTGCATAACTCAATATAACTGTAAATGATACGATAATGGTTTAATAAACTTAACAAAAATCATTAAGATAAATTTTAATTTATTTTAGAATTTAATATTTATATTTGTTTTAATTTTACAAAACTAGTTTATAAAATGAAAATTGTTCATCGTTTATATACATAGTTTCACTATATTAGTTTATTGATATAATCCACGATTTGATAAATGTCTTGAGCATTGTCTATTTGAGCAGGGGTATCAATACATTGTGCAAGGAGGACTTATTCTGAATTCCAATAGTTAAGTTAATATAGTCTTATATATAACCCATTTGATACCAGAAAACTTGCAATCTTAGCTTTTTATACTATTTTACTAATTACTAGAAGTGCCTCTTAAGGTGTATGTGTGTTATCTTGCTTGATATATGTTTGAATAGGTTTTCAACTTGAGCTAAATTTGTCCTTGTCTCATGATAAGTAAGGTATATCTAATATTTTACCTTTTTGAAATATAATCATCACCTCTTTTAATCTTCTGTCGAGTGATAACTTGAATTTGGAATTTACTATATGTTTGTCTTGGATACAAACAAAATTGTATAATGATATTTTCGCATATTATGTCCAATTTAATTTTATGAAAGTGTTAGGAATATGTTTTTCCAGATACACTCCTTTTTATTGATTAAAAATCATTAAATTGCAAAATATAAAATCATCAATAAACATATGAAACCACCAATTTTATAATTTTTAATAAATTTTAACTATGGTTTACTTAAATTATGCAGAATAATAATATATTTTCTAGTTTTGTTACTGAAACTTTAGACTTCATATAATTATATCACGAGTAAGGTTTAAGGTCAAAATAGGTAGTGTTCAATATTTTTTTATTTATTTGTGTAGTGATCCTTTAATTTGTCTTTTGCTGCATTTTTTGATTAATATTATAAAACTTTTACAGATGAGTTAGAATACTTTTTTATCATGTTTCTTAATAATATTTTGCTTGTAAAAATAGGTACACAATCCCAAAAATATCATTGACATGCACTGTATAAAAGATTATACAAATATATACATGTGTGCTTTCATATGTATGTGTATCTGTGTGGAGAGCTAACCTGTGTATTTTCATGGATTCCTTTGTTGCCGGCACCATCCTTGATTTTCCTTTGATAGCGTTCAACTGTTTTGTTTATACTGGAGCATCCCCAATAGACAAGAGCATTACAAGTTTCTTAGGCACCATTGATTTGATCCAACAGCATGACAGAATATTTGAGTATGAATACTAACTGAAGTTAACTGGATAAGCACATTTGACAAGAAAATATCTTTTATCGATGTTATTTGAGTATGAATAATTTACTGAACAGAACTAGATAACCACATTTCACACTAAATCTTGTTATGTAGATCCCTTTTTCTCTTTATCTATATTTTTATCCTTTTCTTCTTTTCAACTTAAAAAAAAAAAAAAAAAAAAAAAAAAAAAAAAAAAAAAAAAAAAAAAAAAAAAAAAAAAAATATCAAAATA